>Ga0233425_10002621_pt1 | contig 34781 bp, 38 predicted proteins | sample Watercolumn_Towu_2_FD_181712 | JGI IMG/M metagenome (GOLD analysis project Ga0233425, IMG submission 181712) | Freshwater microbial communities from Lake Towuti, South Sulawesi, Indonesia - Watercolumn_Towuti2014_140_MG | ecosystem: Environmental > Aquatic > Freshwater > Lake | place...
CCGGAGACATTGACAGGCGATCCATGCGTCAGGTGGCCGCCTGCGGCGAGGTCGAGGCCCATAAAGACGTCGCCCGGCTGCATAAGCGCGAGGAAAACCGACTGATTGGCCTGCGAGCCGGAGTTCGGCTGAACATTGGCGAAACCGCAGTCAAACAGCTTCTTGGCGCGATCAATCGCAAGATTCTCGGCGATGTCGACAAATTGGCAGCCGCCATAATAGCGCTTTCCGGGATAGCCCTCGGCGTATTTGTTGGTGAGAACCGAGCCCTGAGCCTCCAACACCGCCTTGGAGACAATGTTCTCCGACGCGATCAGTTCGATCTCGTGCCTCTGACGGCCGAGTTCGAGTTCGATCGCCTTAGCGATTTCCGGATCGGAAGCGCTGACGGAGGCGGTAAAGAAACCGGAATGGCTCATTTGAATGGACCTCTATGCCTAACGGCGCGGAACGAAAGCAAAAACCGGCTCCCGGCGTTAGTCGGCGAAGCCAGTCCTTAGGACGCGCATCGTGAGACGGGTCGCTTATCACGGCGAAGCCGCGACGGGAAGAGCGGCCGCAGTCGCGGTCCGGGCCGCAGGCTCAAGCGCCAATATGACGCACGGCGCGCTCGTCGCAGAGCCCACGAAGCCGCATGAATTGCGACGCCATAATTTCGCTTCAAACGACCGTTTGAATTTCAATCAATCATTTCAAACGGAGGTTTGCCATGGGCGACCATCTGGAAGCAAAATTTGCTGCGGCTAGCGCCAGGTCGCGCCGCCTTCTCATCGATGCCGCCGTTTGTTTTGTCGCAACCTCGCTCGTCGCCTTCCTGCCTCCGCAATGGAAGAACGGCGAAGCGCTGAACGAGATCGTTTTCACAACCGATCCGGTGAGCGGCAAAATCATCGACCGTATCGAGTCCGGGGACACGCAACGGGCGTCTTTGGAGCGCAAGAGCGCTGCGCCGGCGCCTGCGCTCTTCGCCGCCTATCCGCAGGAGCGCATCTCCGATTGGTCGAACAAATATGATCGGCCGAACGAAGCGGTCGCTGAGAAGACGGAGACGAGCTTGGTCAAGCCGACGAAAGTCGCCGCCTTGCGCAAGCCGTCTCCGGAAAAGAGAAACCCTGTCGAGTCGAGGCCCTTGGCGCCCCCGAGCGACAACGCCGAGCTGCTTGCCTCCGCCCAGACAATGGGCGAAAGCGCGGACCAACAGGATCGGAGTTTGTTGGCCAAGCTCGACCCGACAGGGCTCTCATCGAAGTTGGCTCCGCTCGGCCGCAAAGCATGGAACGGCGCGACGTCGCTCACCGGCGCCGTGTCGAACTTTGTCAGCGCATTTCGCTTTTGAGGCTGAGGATTGAGCAATCTTGATCAGGCCCGCGTCGCGTCTCGCTCGACGGAGGCGACGCGCGCGGCGCTTATCAAATCCGCCACGGCGGTGTTCGCCGAATATGGATATGACGGCGGCTCGGTGCGGCTCATCACCCAAAGGGCGATGGCCAATCAAGCGGCCGTCAATTATCACTTCGGCGGCAAGGACGGGCTCTATCGCGAAGTGCTGATCGCCGCGACGCGGGCTTTTGAAGAGAACGCGTTCTTGGACTCGGAAGAACTCGACGCGCTCTCTCCCGACGAAGCGCTGCGGCGCTATCTGCATCAATTTCTGCTGCCGCTCGTCAAGCGCGATCGCGTCAGCCGCTATCTGCGCATTTTCGCCTGGGAGAGCGTGCGGCCGAGCGAAACGTTCAGCGCCTTCATCGCTCAGTCGCCGCCGCGAATCTTCCGCTTGGCCGAACGCGTCGTGCGACGCTTCCTGCCGGAAGACGCCTCTGCAGAGACCGTTACTTTCGCGACGCTGTGGCTTGCGCAGCAACCCATGTTCTTCGTGCGCGAAGCGGAGCGGCTGGCGAAGCCGCCCTTCTCGCTCAAATTCGACGAAGACGCGCTTGAGCGGCTCGTCGATACGCTCGCGACTTTAAGTCTGCGAGGGCTGGCCGGAGTCTAACTCTTACGCTCGCCACTCCAATCGTCGCGCACGCTTAGGAACAACATGGCCTCTCTGCTGCACAGCAATTATCTTTCCGCAGTTCTGACCGAGGCCCAAAAGGCTCTCGAACTCACTGAAACTGTCGTCATTCTTGCCGCGACGGTTGCCCTCATCGTAGCGTTCTTTGCTCTGATCAAGGGCGCTTAGCTATAAGAGCCGCAGCAAACGTAGCCACTGTATGTAGCCATTGTATAAAGCCATTGCAGCAATAGCTCATAAACGCTTGCGTAATTTCTCCGAACTCCACTCGTAAGAGTCTGGATCGTGGGCCCCATAGTTTTCGGCCGCTCCGATTGGAGCGGCGCTTCCAAAAAGCGTCGCGGAACATAGAAGCGCGCCGGGGGCGCGCAGGGATCGTCCCTCCCCACGCGCTGGTCCGGTCCCGCGAAATATCTCAGCCTTAGACGTTTTGCTGGCCCCGACCGGGCAAGCTCATTGGGCGGCGACGCCCCGCCGGAGGGATTCGGATCTGACGAAACCGGTCCTCCCGTCCAAATTAACTCTGCACCAGCCGCGGAGCCAGCCATGAGTACAGTGCGCGACATGCACTTGGGTTGAAGCCGGAATTGCAGCCACCACGGGAGAACCCGAGCCCGGCCTTTTTCTCAGTTGAACGGGCCCGGCCGTAACGACGGGCGCGACAAAAATGCGATCTCCCGACGGGGCGAGCGCACCTTCGTGGACGTAACCCTCGATCCCCAAAGAGCTGACTTTGCACCAGTCATGCTGCCCCCACCCCTTGACGCAGTCCGAAACGGAGACCTCTTCTCCTGCGCGGAGCTCTCCGATCACCGGCCATTTTGGTCCCGGGCCCGAGTGTACGCTCACCGCGCCGCCGAAAGGACTTGCCGAAACGTAACCGAAGGCGAAAAGCTCAATACCCAGTAAGAGGACGGCCAGCAAAGCTGAGAGCGCCGTTCGCATGTATTTCTCTCCCGATATCGAATGATTGAGAACCTCTTTGGCTCATCCCCCGTCACTCAAAAGCAGGGACCGCACCAACAACGCCATGGGCCGCATCTGCGCACCAATCCTGGCGGGCAAAACGGACCCCATCCAAAACATGCGGCTTTCTCTGGTCTGATCGAGTATTGTTGAGCCAGCGCATTAACCGCCGAAGACCCGCGCGAAGATTGCGCCTCCGCGATCGAAAATGCGCTCCCCATCAGAAACAGAAAGGTTAACAGTGACACCCTTGCTCTATGCATAACCACCCCCCTTAAGCGTGACTTTAAAAAACGCCCAATTCTCGCAAAAGGTTCCACGGGTCTTCGTTCAACCCAGACGAAATTTAGCGCATCTGTTCGCGGGGGGCGCCGCGGCGACATTGTTGGCGGCTAGGCCGCGCGCTTCTGATAATCCTTCACATCGGAAAATTTGATCGCGGGATTGCGCTCGGCGTCATAGTTGAGCTGGAACGCCGACGAACTCATGAAGACCGGCGCGCCGTCGAGATCGTCGGCGACGCTGGAGCCGTTCGCATCGATGAAGCTCTTCAGCTTCGCCGGCTCGTCGGACGCGATCCAGCGGCAAATGGTGAAGCGCGGCTGTTCATAACGCGTCTGCAATCCATATTCGGCCTCAAGCCGCGTCGCCAGCACGTCAAGCTGCAGCGCGCCGACGACGCCGACAATCGGACCCGAGCCGTCATGCGGCGTAAAGACCTGCACGACGCCCTCTTCCGCGAGCTGCTGCAAGGCTTCGCGCAGCTTCTTCGCCTTCATGGCGTCGCCGATGAGAATGCGCCGCAGGATTTCCGGCGCGAAGCTCGGCACGCCGCGGAAGACAATCTCCTCGCCCTCGGTCAGCGTGTCGCCGATACGCAGCTGCCCGTGATTGGGCAGGCCGACGACGTCGCCCGCGTAAGCTTCGTCGGCGATCGAGCGGTCGCGCGCAAAGAAGAATTGCGGCGCATTGATCGGAATGTTCTTGCCCGTGCGAATGAGCTTCGCCTTCATGCCGCGCGTGAGCCTGCCCGAGCAGACGCGCATGAAGGCGATGCGGTCGCGATGGTTCGGGTCCATATTCGCCTGAATCTTGAAGACGAAGCCAGTCATCTTCGGCTCCTTCGCCTCGACCAGACGCTTGTCGGCCTCCTGCGCGCGCGGACTCGGCGCATACTCCGCCATCGCGTCGATCAGATCGCGAACGCCAAAGTTGCGCAGCGCGCTGCCAAAGAAGACCGGCGTCAGATGGCCCTCGCGGAAGGCCGAAAGATCGAAGGGCTTGTTGCCTTCCTCGGCGAGCATCGCCTCATCGCGCCATTCTTGCGCGCCGCCAGGCAGCAGCGTATCGAACAGCGAATCGTCGAGGCCGCGTGTCTGCAGCGGCTCAGCGTCCTCGTCGATCCGCCGCACGGTCTTGGTGGCGAAGCGGTACGTGCCGGCGAAGCTTTTGCCAGATCCAATCGGCCAGGTGATCGGCGTCGCGTCGAGCGCGAGCGTCTTTTCGATTTCGTCGAGGAGATCGAAGGGATCGCGCGCTTCGCGGTCAAGCTTGTTGATGAAGGTCACGATCGGAATGTCGCGCAGGCGGCAGACTTCGAAGAGCTTGCGCGTGCGCGCCTCGATGCCTTTGGCGGCGTCGATCACCATCACCGCGGCGTCGACGGCGGAAAGCGTGCGGTAGGTGTCTTCCGAAAAATCTTCGTGGCCAGGCGTATCCAAGAGATTGAAGATGCAACCGCCATATTCGAAGGTCATCACCGAGGTGACGACCGAGATCCCACGCTCGCGTTCGATGCTCATCCAGTCGGAGCGCGTCTGCTGGGCGTTGCGCTTGGCCTTCACTGCGCCGGCGAGCTGAATCGCGCCGCCAAAGAACAGCAGCTTTTCAGTGAGCGTCGTTTTGCCGGCGTCGGGGTGCGAGATGATCGCAAAAGTGCGCCGCCGCGAGACGGGGTCGCGGGTGGTGGGACTGGTCAAGAGAGCGAAGTCCGTCGCGGTGGAAGTCAACAAACCTCGCCTTTAGAATCCTTTCACCGTTTGCGCCAGTCCCCGAGCCCAAAGGTTCACCGAAAATGCGACCACTGGCGGACTACGTGGTTCGCTGTGTTTCCCCTGGCCCAGTTTGACTAAGATTCAACTTCGCAAGAAGCCCCGTAAAGATGGTCGGATCATAGCCGACTGCAAACCCTACCGCCGATATAATGCCAGCTATCCGAATATACTGAGACGCGTCCACCGCGAGCTCCCCAGTTTGGCTGCTCGCTCCGGGAACCACAATAGAGATTCCTGCGATATACAGCAAATAAATCGCAAAACTCCGTATAGCGCTGGCGATCGGGGGCTCCATCCGGTAAGCTATACTATTTGAATTCGCTCCCTTAAGAAGCTCTTGAATTGTTGTTCCCGTAGTCGCAATATAAGAGTTCAAGCTCAACTTACTAAGGAAACCGCCAAGCGATCCCGACAGCAGGGCCAGAAAGGCTATGTTCGAATATGCATATGTAACCGCAATTGCCGGCATGTAAAACAGAAAATTATTCGCGCTCAAGCTAGCAATGATATTTTTTGCTGGAACTGTTGCGCCAATAGCAAACAGCCCGACCCAGCCCATAGACAATAAAATACAAATAAACGTTTCTTCTGGTTGTAAACCTATCAAAAAATTATACGCGCATTTAGCTACATTCCGGACGACATTAGATACGGCGACACCGGCCATCGACATGTAGTGAATCGCTCTATCCTGCCGAATTTTGTCGTCACTGGAATGTTCTGTCATGATTTATTCTCCAAATATTTCAGCGCTGAATTTGGACGCAGCGCTTGCCGCGAACCACTGAAATCAAGCCGTCCAAACTGACAAGGCTCTCATATTAAAACTGGTTTGCCGACGCGCAAGCAGAAGGGTTCGGGAAAATGGCGGCGGCGAGTTCAGCGACAGAATGTTCGGTGGAGAAAGCGCGACAAAACAGCCAGACTTTGTTCCCCGCCCTATGGTCCTCCGGGCCTCTTACGAAAAATCCCCCGCCAGCGCCGCGCGCGTCGCTTCCGACAGCACAGCCATGTGGCTGTAGTTGGGATGCGAGAGACCAAGGATCGCGCGCGCGTTCGCCTCCCGGAAGGCGGCGATCTGCGCGTCGCTAAAGGGAAAATGCACAAACTGCACGCTGCTCGCTTTGCCCTCTTCGGAGGTGCGCTCCTGGTCTTCCTCGGCCTTGCCCGCGACGCGCGCGCCGCCCACTTCGATGAAGGCGGTATCCTCAATGCCGCCGAGTTGCGCGAGCACACGCGCGCGGCGCAACGGATCGTCGATCTCGATCATAAAGGTCGCGATGAGTTCCCTGCCCTTGGGGATGAGCGGATTATAGGCCGCGAGCTCGTCGGCGAGCTGCGCCTCGCCGCCTCTTTCGATATGCAGCATCTCCTGCACTTGCAGCCACATTGTGTCGAAATTCTCGAAGTAGAAAGTGACGTAAGGTCCGACCTCGACCCGACGATGCCGTTTGAGCGCCGTAATGCGCTTGCGGTGCTCCGCGCGCGCTTTGGCGTATTCCGCCCATGGGAGGATGTCTGCGGCGGTGAGTTCGTGACGGCTCGTCATCTTCTTGGTGCTCCATCAACCTAAGCCCCCATGCTGAGGAGCATCCAAGGGATGCGTCTCGAAGCACGAGGGCGAAGCATCCTACGCAAATTTTTCCTCGTCCTTCGAGACGCGAGCTTCGCTCGCTCCTCAGGATGAGGAAAAACCTGACGTTTACGCGCCTATGATTCCGTAAGCTCTGGCCATCAATACGATCGGATGGCCGACGCGTTCAGGCGTGGGCGTTTCGCCGCCCAGCGTTTCGATTTCCTGCTCGATATGCAACCCGGCGAGTGGGCATTCCGAGACGATATGCCTCTTGCCGGCGTTCTGAATCTGCCGCGCGGCGGGCTTACCCACCTTCATCGCCGTTTCGAAATTGCCCTTCTTGTAGCCCCAGGCGCCGCCATGGCCCGAGCAGCGCTCGACCACAGCGACATCGGCTTCTGGGATCAATGCGAGAAGCTCGGCGCCTTTCTGGCCGATGTTCTGCGCGCGCGAATGACAGGACACGTGGAAGGCGACCCCGCCGTCGAGCGGAGACATGCCTTCCGCCAGCCCCTCTTTGCGGGCGATGTCGACGACATATTCGGAAAGGTCGAAGGTCGCCTCGGCCAAACGCTTGACGCTCTCATCCTCTGGCAGAATCAGCGGCCATTCAAATTTCAGCATCAGCGCGCAGGAGGGCACTGGCGCGACAATAGCGTAGCCCTTGTCGATGTAAGGCGCAAAGGCCGCCGCGACCTTGTGCGCCGCCTCCGCTACTTCGTCGATCATGCCCTGTTCGAGCTTCGGCATGCCGCAGCAGGCGGGGTGCACGACTATAGTCTCGACGCCGTTCTTTGCGAGCACGGCGAGGGCCGACACGCCAATCGACGTGTCATTATAGTCGCCGTAGCAGGTGGCGTAGAGCACGGCCTTGCGGGCTTTCGCCGGCGCAGACTCGTCGCGCGCCGGCGGATTTGCGGCGGCCTGCGCTTCAAGCGTCTTGCTGGCGTATTTCGGCAATTCGGCGTTGCGATCGATGCCAGCGATTTTCTCTTCGAGGCCGCGCATCATCTTATTGTCGCGGCGCGTCGCCCAATTGGCCGCGCCTGAGATCAGCGTCGCCCATTTGCCGTTGCGGTCAGTGTCGGCGAGCGCGCGATCGGCGGCGGGCACGCCCTTCTTCTTCGCTTCGACCGCGCGATAACGCAGGATCAGATGCGGAAAGTCGATATTGAACTCATGCGGCGGCACATAGGGGCATTTCGTCATGAAGCACATGTCGCAAAGCGTGCAGGCGTCCACGACCTTATTGAAATCCGCGCTCGCGACCGTATCGAGTTCGCCGCTTTTCGACTCGTCGATGAGATCGAAGAGCCGCGGGAAGGAGTCGCACAGATTGAAACAGCGCCGGCACGTATGACAGATATCGAAAACCCGGCGCATTTCGGCGTCGAGCTTCGCATCGTCATAGAAATCGGGGCTCTTCCAATCCAGCGGATGCCGGATCGGCGCCTCAAGACTGCCTTCTCTCATGATGGTCCTGTGGTGGGGAACGCCGGACGCCCCTCTCTCGCTTGCGGGAGAGGGTGGCTTGCGAAGCAAGCCGGGTGAGGGCGGCCCTCATCCGACCCTTGCTACGCAAGGGCCACCTTCTCCCGCTCCGCGGGAGAAGGACTCAACACGCCTTTACTTCAGCTCGTCGAGGGCGCGCTGGAACCGGCCGGCGTGCGAACGCTCGGCCTTGGCGAGCGTCTCGAACCAATCGGCGATCTCCTCGAAGCCCTCCTCACGGGCCGAGCGCGCCATGCCGGGATACATGTCCGTATATTCGTGAGTCTCGCCGGCGACGGCAGCCTTGAGGTTATCTGCGGTCTTGCCGATCGGCAGGCCGGTCGCCGGGTCGCCGACGGACTCAAGAAATTCGAGATGGCCGTGCGCGTGGCCCGTCTCGCCTTCGGCGGTGGAGCGGAACACGGCGGCGACGTCATTGTAGCCCTCGACGTCTGCCTTTTGAGCGAAATAGAGATAGCGACGGTTCGCCTGCGATTCGCCGGCAAAAGCGGCCTTCAAATTTTCTTCGGTCTTGCTGCCCTTGAGCGTAGCCATTTTCTGCCTCCGGTATTTCGAGTCGGCGCGGCCGTTCGGCCCGCGACGCACGAATTAGAATAATTCAAAAGTAGCTTCTGTCCAACCCAAAATCGGGCGCGCCGACGCGCGGATTGGTCGCAGGCACCTAAAGGGATCGCGCCTGGGGCTGCGCTATTTGAAAGCGACCGCCATCGAATTCGGCGCGGTCAGATGCTCGACCCGGGAGCGAGAAAACCCGGCTTCCTTCATCCAGCCTTCGCAGTCGGCGCCGGTGAAGTCGAAGCCGCCGTCGGTCTCGATCAGCATATTGAGGCTCATGAGCAGACCGAAGGCGTTCTCGCGACGATCATTGTCGATCATTGCCTCATAAACGATGAGCGCTCCGCCATCGGGGAGCGCGTCATGGGCTTTCTTCAACAGCATTCGCTTTTGCTCGAGATCCCAGTCGTGAAGAATGTGGCCCATGATGATGACGTCGGCCTTCGGCAAGTCGTCCTTGAAAAAATCGCCAGGATGGAAACGCACGCGATCGGCAAGACCGTTGGCGGCGACAAATTCCTCGAAGATCGGTCCGACCTGCGGCAGGTCGAAGCCGCCGCCCGAAAGATGCGGATGCGCCCGCGCGACGGTGACGGGGACCATGCCCTGCGCGGCGCCAACGTCGACGAATGTCTCGTAATCGCGCCAGGAGAATTTGTCGGCGATCGCCTGCGCCGCGCCGGCGCTCACGCCGCTCATCGCCGCAAGGAAGCCGCGCAGACGTTTCGGATCGGCGTAAAGCGCCGCGAAGAAATCGCTCTCGTCCTGACTCTCGCTCTGGCGTCGCCCTGTTCTCAGCGCGCCCGACAGATGTCCCCAGCTTGAGTAGAGGCGTGCATTGGCCATCTCCAGCAGTCCGCCGACATAGCTTGGCCGACCGCGCACGAGGAAAAATTCCGTCTCGGGCGTATTGGCGTAACGGCCATTCGCGTCACGCTCCAAGACTTTCATGGCGACGAGCGCGTCGAAAAAGTCGCGTGCGGAGCGTTCGTGCAGGCCGAGTTTGGCCGTCAGCGTCGAAAGGTCGGCGGGGCTGTCAGCGAGAGCGTCGAAGACGCCGATCTCCACAGCCGAGAGCAGCGTTTTGGCGTTCCAAAAGGACATGCCTAGAGCGAGAAGTTTTTCAGGAGAAGGCTTTAACGTCATAATGCTTTCCTTGAGCATGTGAGCTATCCAGCTCATGCGTCGAGGCCTTTAATCACATGGCGGACCGATACGATAGTTTCGCGACGCTCGCGGCGCATGAAATCGAAGGCGTCGATTATCGCATTCGCGTCGATGAACGCGCCTCGCCATTCGTCATCATTGCGCCGCACGGCGGGCTGATCGAGCGCGGAACCTCGGAGATCGCGGCGGCGATCGCGGCGGATCGCTTCTCGCTCTATTGCTTCGAAGGCCTGATGCAGCGAGCCTTGGGGGCAAGCCTTCATATCGCCTCGACGCGCTTCGACGAGCCGCGGGCGCTGCGTCTCGTCGCCGCGTCGGAGATGGCGATTGGCGTGCATGGCCGAATCGACGGGATAGACAAGGCGTCGATCTGGGTCGGCGGCCTCTATGAGAGTCTGCGCGACGCCATTCGCGACGCGCTCACGAACGCCGGCTTCAAGGCGAAGGCGGTTGGAGAAGGCCATCGCCTCGCGGGGCGAGATCCGGCCAATATCTGCAACAGATGCCGCCGCGGCGCCGGCGTTCAACTCGAATTGCCGATGACGCTCAGAATCAGCCTCGCCAATGATGACTCGCGGCGCGACTTGCTCGCGAACGCGGTGCGCTCGGCGGTGGAACAGGAAAATAAATAAACCCGTGGAACTCGTACGGCATGAAAACGCGTCGCAGCCTTGCGCGAAGACCAAGCGATTGAGCCGGGAAAGTTGCCGTGCCGCATCTTCAAGTTGGGATGACAACTTTAGCTTTTCGGCTGCTTCACCGCGTAAGGATTGTCCCCCGCCTTTTTTGAAATCCTGATCGGCACGCCAGGAAGGTCGAAGGTCTTGCGAAGCCCATTGATCAAGAAACGCTCGTAGCCCGCCGGCAATTCGTCGAGCTGATTGCCGAAGAGCACAAAATGCGGCGGCCGCGATTTCGCCTGGGTGATGTAGCGGATTTTGATGCGTCGGCCAGAGACGGCGGGCGGCGGCGTTTCCTCGACTTGCGCGAGAAGCCAGCGGTTGAGCCGCGCCGTGGCGATGCGCCTGTTCCAAGTTTCATGGACCGCGACGATCGCTTGCATGAGCTTGTCGAGTCCCTCACCCGTCGCGCCAGAGACCGGAACAACTGGACAGCCGCGCAGCTGCGGCAACAGGCGCTCGGCGTCTTCACGCAGCTTCACGAGCATCACGCCGCGGTCCTCGACCAGATCCCATTTGCCGAGCGCGATGACCACGGCGCGGCCCTCGCGCGCCGCGAGGTCGGCGATGGTCAAATCTTGCTTCTCGAAGGGAATGGTCGAATCGACGAGCAGCGCCACGACTTCCGAGAAGCGCACCGCCCGCAGCGCGTCGGCGGCCGAGAGCTTTTCGAGCTTGTCGACGACGCGGGCGCGCTTGCGCAGGCCCGCCGTATCGAAGAGCTTCATCTTGCGGTCGCGCCATAAGAAATCGACGCCGATGGAATCGCGGGTGATGCCGGCTTCCGGCCCCGTCAGCAGCCGCTCTTCGCCGAGAATGCGGTTGATGAGCGTCGATTTGCCGGCGTTCGGTCGTCCGACGACGGCGATGCGTAAAGGCTTCGTCACGTCGAGGTCGCTGCCGTCCTCCTCGTCGTCGCGCAGATTTTCCGCGCTCTCAGCATCTTCTTCGACAGGTTCGGCGGTTTCTTCCGGGAGCGCCTCTCGTAGCGCGTCATAGAGTTCGCCCATGCCCTCGCCATGTTCGGCGGAAAGCGGCACGGGATCGCCGAGGCCGAGCGAAAAGGCGTCATAGGCGCCAGCTTCGCCCGCCTTTCCTTCCGCCTTATTGGCGACGAGAATCACGGGCTTGCCGGCGCGTCGAACGAGATCGGCGAAATATTTGTCGTCGGGGGTGACGCCGGCGCGCGCGTCGATGAGGAAGAGAATGGCGTCGGCGGCGAGGATCGCGCTTTCGGTTTGCGCGCGCATTCGCCCTTCCAGCGTTGCGCTCGGGCCTTCTTCGAGCCCCGCCGTGTCGATGATCGTGAAGCGCAGATCGGCGAGCCTGGCTTCGCCTTCGCGCCTGTCACGGGTGACGCCGGGCCGGTCATCCACAAGCGCCAGCTTCTTGCCGGTCAACCGATTGAACAGAGTCGATTTGCCGACGTTCGGACGGCCGATGATCGCGAGCGAAAAGGACATGACTCGTTTCTGGCCGCGCCGCCGCGTCTACGCGCGTTACTTCGACGGCTTCACCTCGAAAGGCGCGTCGCCGGACGACGCAGCGCCTTCCTCAGGCTCGATCACCGGCGTCACCGTGATATTGCCGCCGCTCGCGCCGCCAGCCGCAGGCGCCGCTGCTGGCTTGGGTCCGCGCTTGGCGTGCAGCAGTCCGCGGTAGGCGGCGGCCCGCTGACGCATGGATTGCGGGGCGTCGCGATCGCTGAGCAAAACGTTGAAGACTCGTTCGGCCTCGTCGAAATCGTCATTGGCGAGCGCGTCGAGGCCATTCCATTCCTGCGCCGAGAAGCGGAACGCGTCGTTCGACGTCATCATGGGTCCCAGCGCGCGCTCCATTTTCTGGCGGTCGCCGCCCTCGAGAACAATGAGCGCGGCGCGCAGCAGCGCGACTTCCTGGTTGAGTTTATCGACGTTCTTGTCCTCGGCGATCGCGTTCAATTCCTCAAGCGCACGCGCATTGTCCGTGCGCAGTTCCGCGGCGCGGATGCGGGCGAGCGTCGCATAGCCCTTCGGACCGTCCTTGACGATACCGTCAAAGGCGGCCGCCGCCTCTTGCGCCTTGCCTTCATTGGCGAGCGCGACCGCCGCTTCGAAACGGGCGTTCGCGGCTTCCGCCGCCTTCTGACGGTTGGTCTGGTAATAGCTCCATGCGCCGGTCGCGGCGACGATCAGCACGGCCAGGATCAGGATCGGCGTCTGATAGCGCCGCCAAAACTCCGCGGCCTTTTCACGCCGGACGTCTTCATCGACCTCTTGGAAAATATCGGACATCTGCTCCAGGCCCTTGACTCTGCCTATAAAACAAGGCTTGCCGCAGCCGTTAGCACAGGCGGCGGCGAAATGCGAGCGAAGCCGGTCAGTCGGCCTACTTCTTAGTGGCGGTAGCCCGCCACACGACGCCGCCGACGTCGTCGGCGACGAGCAGCCCGCCGCGCTTGTCGATAATGACGCCCACCGGCCTGCCCTGCGCTTCGCCACGCTCGTTCAGAAAGCCGGTCAGAACCTCCTGCGGCGCGCCGACCGGCGCTCCGCTCTCGAACTTTATGAAAATGACGCGATAGCCGACGCGGGGGGTACGATTCCACGAGCCGTGCTGGCCGATGACGGCGCCGTTCTGGAAAGGCCCGAGGTGGGCGTCGCCAACAAAGGCAAGTCCGAGCGAAGCGGTATGAGAGCCGAGCGCATAATCCGGGCGGATCGCCTCTTTGACCAGTTCAGGATTCTGCGGCTGCACGCGCTCGTCGACATGCTGGCCATAGTAGCTGTATGGCCAGCCATAAAACGCGCCCTCGCGCACCTTTGTCATGTAATCAGGCGCCAGATTGTCGCCGATCTCGTCGCGTTCATTCACCGCGACCCAGAGGTCGCCCGTCGCCGGATTCCAATCCATCCCAACCGGATTGCGCAGGCCCGAAGCGAACACCCGCATCTCGCCCGTCACCGGATTGATCTCCAGAATGTCGGCGCGGTTATGCTCCTCGTCCATCCCGTTCTCGGCGGCGTTGGAGTTGGACCCGACGCCCACGTAAAGGCGCGAGCCCACGGGGTCGGCGACAAGGCTCTTCGTCCAGTGATGATTGCGTCCCGAGGGCAGATCCACGACCTTCTCCGGCGGCGCTTCGATACGCGTGTCACCCTCCTTGTAAGGAAAGCGCACGAGCGAATCCGCGTTGGCGACATAAAGCTGATCGCCCACGAGCGCCATGCCGAAGGGCGAATAGAGATTTTCCAGAAAAACTTCCTTCGTCTCGGCGACGCCGTCGCCGTCGGCGTCGCGCAGCAGCGTGATTCGGTTGGCGCTCGGCTTATTCGAGCCGGCTTGACGCATATAGATTCCCATGATGAAGCCGCGAACGCCGCCGCCCCCTTCGTTTTCGGATTTGGGCGGCGCATCGGTTTCGGCGACAAGAATGTCGCCGTTCGGCAATTCGTATAACCAGCGCGGATGGTCGAGCCCCGTCGCGAAAGCTTCGACGCTCAGCCCCTCGGCGGGCGTGGGCTTCGCGCCGCTCGGCCAGCCCACGGCGCGCGCGATATTCACGTAAGGAAAAGCGCCGGTGGGGTGCGGCTCCGGCAGCGTCGGATTGGGTCCATAGCCGGCGCTCTCGGGCAGTTCCGGTCCGCGATCGCATGCGGCGAGCGAGATTGCAGTCAGCGCAAAAATGATTTTCCAAACGAAATTCGCCCCCATGCGCCTCCTCCCCAAACGGTCCCGGCGAGCGTCCAACCATCGACAGCCGGCGATGAAGACAAATATCTAATCGACGACGCCGCTAAGATGGCGCGGCAGGGGCAAGTCTCAAGTCCTAGCCACTCGCCCGTGAGGCTGGAGCGCAAATGAGTCGAAAGAGGGGACGCATCTATGTCGGCGTTGGCGGCTGGAATTATGCGCCTTGGCGCGCATCTTTCTATCCTTCCGACCTGCCGCACAAGCGCGAACTCGAATATGCGAGCCGCAAGCTGACCTCGATCGAAATCAACGCCACTTATTACCGCACGCAGAGCGCGACGAGCTTCGCCAAGTGGCGCGATGAGACGCCCGATGGTTTCATTTTCAGCGTCAAAGCGCCGCGCTTCGCGGTGATGCGCAAGACGCCTGAGGAGGCGGGCGAGTCGATCGAGCGCTTCTTCATAAGCGGCGTGATGGAGCTCGGGGATAAACTCGGACCCATCTTGTGGCAGTTTCTGCCCACCAAGAAATTTGACGCGGAGTTCTTTGACGCCTTTCTCTCGCTGCTGCCGAAGAAAATCGGGAGCCATGCGCTGATGCACGCCATTGAGGCGCGACACGACAGTTTCAAGACCGCTGAATTCGTCACGCTGGCGCGCCAACATGGCGTCGCCATCGTCATCGCGGGGGATTCGAAATATCCGCTCATCGCCGATCTGACGGCGCCCTTCGTTTATGCCCGCATCATGGGAACGCGTGAGACTGAGCCGCGAGGCTATGGCGCCGCCGCCCTCGATGAATGGGCGAAGCGGGCGCGGCAATGGGTCGAGGGCGACGCTCCGCAGAACCTTCCCTCCCTCGCGCGGGCGACGCCCAAGAAGTCTCCGCGAGACGTGTTTCTCTATGTCATCAGCGGGGCGAAGGAGCGCAATACGGCCGCGGCCATCGCGCTAATCGAGCGCCTTTCGAGTTAAAGGTCGATGTCCGCCCATACAGCTGCATGATCGGAGGCTGCGTCCTCCTTGCGGACAATTTCCTCATAAGCCTCCCAGCGCTTGGCGCGCGCGCCGGGCCACATGCCTTTTCGAAACACGCCGCCGCCGGTGACTCTGTCGAAGAGCGCCGGCGACAGCAGAATGAAGTCGATCTTGTTGTCCGCGGCGCAACTGCCATAAGTGCCCGGGAAGCCGCCGTCGTCGAATTTCGGATGCAGGAAGATGTCCTTCAGATCCGTCCCTTCGATGAGAGGACGCAGGGGATCGCTGTCCGGGGTATCGTTGAAGTCGCCCATGACGGCGATGTTCTTGATGCCCATCGCCACGCGTTCATCGTAAATTTCCGCGACGCGCTTCGCCTGAGCGCGACGTTTGGCGTTGGAGGATTGCTGCGAGCCGAAACCCTTGCTCTTGAAGTGATTGATCATGAGCAGCATGCGCGCGCCGGACGGGGCGGTCACCTCGAACTCAGCGCAATCGCGCGAAAAAATCGGGTCCCGCTCGGTCAACATTTCATCGACGTGGCTGCGCAGCACGCCGATCGGAAATCCCTGCCGGGTCAGCAGACCGACATCGATGCCGCGCGCATCGTTTCCATCGATCACCATCGCGTGACGGAAAGCTTCGCCGCCGAGAGCAGAGATCACGTCGGCGTTGAAATCGCGCAGAACCGGCCGGCTCTCGACTTCGACCACGCCGAGAACGTCGGCCTCGACATCTCTCATCACGCGTGCCGTGTTCCTCATCGCCTGTGCGTCTATCGGCTCGTCGCGCAATTCCAGCGAGCCGACCCAGTCGGCGCGTCCCTCGGCGATGATCTCGACGCCGCCTGACTTGGGCCGCTTGACCAGCCCGCCTCTGTTGCGCCGCAGGATGACGAAATCGCCAATGTCCGATTTCTCTAAATCAAGCTCGACGATAAGCTTCGCCATGCGCTTCTTGTCTGCAGAGCTGTAGGAAGGCTGCGCCAACAGCGCATTCAGTTCCGCGAAACGCTGGAGGATCGGTTTGCCCTCCGCAGCGTCCTTGAGATTCATCGCGCGTGCGCGATCGAAAAGATTTTCGACGTTGAATGATGCGAGTCTCATGAAATTACCTCGAACGCAAAAAGTAAGAGAACCGCGAGAGGTTAAAGCTCCTCGCGCGAAGTGACAAGGCCGTGACGGAGCTGTGCTAGGGCGGCGGCTGAACTTGGTTTTCCGTCCGCGCCGACGGCCGACGCCGACCGCGTTTCCTTGAGCGCAAATTTTGTCGCCAGCGCAGCGCCGAAAAGCCCGAGGGCGCCGAGCCACGCGGTCGCCTGAAATCCGGCGCCGAAGGCGTCGCGCGCCGCGGAGAGCGTCCGCTCGGCCTGCTCGGCGGGCAATAGCCTAACCGAGTCAACGGCGCCGCCGAGCGTCGCCCCGGCCGCCCGAGCGACTTCGGCTGGAAGCCCAGCGACAACGCCAGTCATCTTCGCTCGGTAGATCAGCGTGCCGAGACTGCCGAGCACGCCAATGCCGAGCGCGCCGCCAAGTTCGTTCGCGGTCTCCGACAGAGCGGAGGCCGCCCCTGCCCGCTCTGGCGGCGCCGATGTGACGATGATTTCCGTCGTCAGCGCGATCACCGGCGTGAAGCCGACAAGAAGCAGCGAAGACAAAAGCACGCCGTAAAATCCGCTCGCCAGCGCGAGGCCGACAAATCCCGTCCCCGCTACGACGAGTCCGCCAGCGAGAAGATTGACGGGCTTGATCCTGCGAGCGAGCGCCGGCGTAGCGAAGGAGCCGACCGTAAAGATGACCGCCGACGGCGTCGACCACAGACCTGCGTCGAGCGGCGTCAATCCCGCGACGAGCTGATAATACTGCCCGAGCAGGATGAACGATCCGAACAGGAAGAAGACGCCGAGGATGTTGATGCAAAGCGCCGTGTTCAGCGGTCGCGAACGAAACAGCGCAAGATCGATCAGCGGGTCTTCGAGACGCGCCTGTCGGCGCAGGAACAGGATCGCAAGGGCGACGCCTGCCGCCATCGGCCCGATGGAGCGGCGCCGAAGCCCGCTTCGGCGGCGCGCTTCAAGCCGTAAATGAAGGACAGCACGGCTGCCAGCGACAATAGCGCGCTGGCGAGGTCCAGTCGGCCTGCCTTGGGATCGCGATATTCCGGCAAAAGCGCCGGCCCGAGAATAAGCAGAAGGACCATCACCGGAACGCCAGCGATGAAGACCGAGCCCCACCCGAAAGATTGGATGAGCGCGCCGCCGACGACCGGCCCGATAATGGCGCCGGCGGAGAAGGCAGAAATCCACATGCTGACCGCAAAGGTGCGTTCTGACGGATCGCGGAACATGTTGGTGATGAGCGACAGCGTCGAGGGCGCCAGCGTCGCTCCCGCAACGCCGAGCGCGGCGCGCGCAAGAATGAGCGTCTGCGCCGACTTAGAGAAAGCTGCGACAACCGATACAGCGCCGAAGGCGGCGGCGCCCAGCAGCAACACTCTGCGGCGGCCGATACGATCGCCAAGCCCGCCCATGATCATCAGGAAGCCCGCGACCATGAACCCGTAAATGTCGATGATCCAGAGCAGTTGCGACGCGCTCGGCCGGAGCTCAGCCGTCAACGACGGAATGGCGAGATTGAGGACCGTGAGGTCCATCGAATAGACCATGCACGGCAAGGCGATGACGGCGAGCCCGATCCACTCCCGGCGCGTCGCCTTGAGCGAAGAATCGGATGCGTCTGGCGCGGCGCTGTGCAAGGGAGGTCGCTCCATCAGCCGTCTACGGCGTGAGCGGGCAGCGTTTATCGGTTTTGCCGGGCGACATCAAGGAACGCCGCGTCCGCCCCCGTATCACGTCGATGGCGGCCTCTCAAAAAATCGCGCGAAGACATGATATAAAGGGCGCTCTCAGAGGAATTCATGAATCTGTCCAACACTTCCGCAGCGCCAATTCTAACGCTTAAGCCTTCGCTCGCCGGCATGACCCGCGCCGAGATCGGCGACGCCTTGCGCGGACTCGGCCTGCCCGAGCGCGAAATTCGCATGCGCGTGTCGCAGCTCTGGCACTGGATCTATTTCCGCGGCGCGCGCGACTTCGGCGAGATGCTGAATGTCTCAAAGGCGCTGCGGGCGCAGCTTGCCCACGCCTTCGCGCTGCGCCTGCCGGAAATCGTCGAGGAGCAGATTTCGGTCGACGGCACGCGCAAATGGCTGCTGCGGCTACAGCCGGTCGACGCCTTCGACAAGGGCGCCGAAATCGAATGCGTCTATATTCCGGAAAGCGACCGCGGCACGCTTTGCGTCTCATCGCAGGTCGGCTGCACCTTGAATTGCAGCTTCTGCCACACGGGCACGCAGCGGCTCGTCCGCAATCTGACGACCGCCGAGATCGTCGGGCAATTGCTCGTCGCCCGGCAGCGGCTCGGCAATTTTCCGGATCGCGAGCGGCCGACCGAGGGCCTCGTGCCTTCGGGCGAAGGCGTGCGCGCCGTCTCCAACATCGTTTTCATGGGCATGGGCGAGCCGCTCTATAATCTCGATAGCGTCATGGCGGCGATCGAGATCATGGCCGACGGCGACGGGCTTGCGCTGTCGAAGCGCCGCATCACCGTCTCGACCTCAGGCGTCGTGCCGCAGATCGAACGCTTGGGCGCCGAATGCGGGCCCGCGCTGGCGATTTCGTTGCACGCGGTGCGCGACGATTTGCGCAACGAGCTTGTGCCGCTCAACAAAAAATACCCGATCAAGGAGCTGCTGCAGGCCTGCCGCGACTATCCCGGCGCATCGAACGCAAGGCGCATCACCTTCGAATATGTGATGCTGAAGGGCGTGAACGACTCGCCTGCGGACGCCAAGGAGCTGGTGCGGCTCCTGAAAGGCCTGCCGGCCAAGATCAATCTGATCCCGTTCAATCCCTGGCCCGACGCGCCTTACGAATGTCCGGACTGGGAGACGATCGAGCGCTTCTCGGACATCGTGTTCAACGCCGGCTACGCCAGCCCGGTGCGCACCCCGCGCGGGCGCGACATCCTCGCCGCCTGCGGGCAATTGAAGAGCGCGACGGAAAAGCTCAGGGCAAGCGCCAGAGCAGCGGTCGCAGCGGCGCAATAGGAGCCGACATCGCGGAGAGGTCTATGCCGCATGTAGCTCTTCTAGGCGACTCAATATTCGACAATGCCGCCTATACGGACGGTGGCCCTGCCGTCATCCAGCAGTTGCGTGACATACTCTCTTCCGGTTGGCGGGCGACGCTCGCCGCCGAGGACGGCGCAACGACAGCGAATGTGGCTTCGCAACTCGCAAAGCTTCCCCATGACGTGGACAGGCTCGTGCTCAGCGTCGGCGGAAACGATGCTCTACAACAGGCGGAAATCCTAAACATACCGGTAGCCAACGGCGCGCAGGGACTCCAACTGATCGGCAATGCGGTCTCCGGCTTTGAGGCCGCCTATCGCGCCGCGCTACGTCCTTGTCTCGAGGTCGACCCGCGCATGGTCGTCTGCACAGTGTATTGGGGCAATTTCGAGCCGGATTTTGCCCGCGTCGCAAAGATGGCCATCGCGCCTTTCAATGACGCAATCATTCGTGCAGCGACCGAATTCAACCTCACCGTCGTTGAATTGCGGCTCGTCTGCGACTCTCCGGCCGATTACGCAAATGCAATCGAGCCCTCCTCGATTGGCGGAGAGAAAATCGCCGCGGCCGTAATGCGCGCCTTGACCCTCGATCCCGCGGTCATGCATGGCGCGCGCATCATCGCTTGAGTTTTCGGCGCAGGCGGGGGCGCTCACCGCCTCGCTGCAAATAAAGCCAAGACCGCCAGAGCCGCGGAAATGGCGACGTTCCAATTGGCGAGCGTCAGGCCAAAAATCCACAAGTTCGGCTCATCGCAGCGCACGATCTTCGTCGTTTGAAGCTGCTTCATGAAGTCGTCGACGGACGGCGCGGTCGAAATCGGCCCAGAACAGTCGGACGGCCCGGCGAAAATCTTCCACTCGACGCCCGAATGATAGATCGAAAGGATGGCGTTGCCGGCGAAGAGCAGCGCCATCAGCAGGAAGGCGCCGCGCGCCAGACGGTCTCTCCCCGTCTGCGCGGTGAAGGCGGCGAGCGGCGCGAGCGCGAAAGCCGCGTAATAGGGAACGCGCTCCTTGGAGCAGAGTTCGCACGGCAGATAGCCGAGCGACTCATAGGCCCAGGCGCCGCCGATCGCCGCAACAGCGGCGGCAAGGATGAGGAGCGACGCATTGCGAGGCTCAACAATGCAATCAAGAATGCCGCGCCACGCCATTCGTTTGAGCCGCCCGGTCAAAACATCTTGGCGGCGAGCGCGAAGCCCGCGACGACGATCACGGCCAGCGACGCCATGAACAGTCCGAAGTGGCTTTCGAGCTTGGAGCGGATCGGATCGCCGAAGCGATTGATCGCCGCCGCCAGCACGAAGAACCGCGCGCCCCGCGTCAGCATCGAGAGCGCGATGAAAAGTGGAAAATTATAGGCGAGAAGTCCCGAGACGATGGTCACGAGCTTATAGGGAATCGGCGTGAAACCCTTGACCAGAATGAAGATCGCGCCCCATTGGGCGTAGAAGGCCCGCAGCGCCTCCATCTTCTCGCCGTAGCCGTAAAGATTGATCAGCCACTGGCCGATCGTGTCGTAGAAGAGCGCGCCGAAGGCGTAGCCGAGCGCTCCGCCCGCGACCGAGGCGATCGTGCAAATGCTTGCGAAATACCAGGCCTTCTTCGGCTCGGCGAGCGTCATCGGCACGAGGATCACGTCGGGCGGCACCGGGAAGAAGGAGCTTTCCGCAAAAGCGATCGCGCCAAGCGCGAAGGGCGCGCGCCGGCTGCCGGCGAGCGACATGGTCCAGTCGTAAAGCTTTTTCATCCGTTTCCGAGGTTTTGCGAGGCGCCCTCGCGCATAGCACGTATCGCAGAGAGAAAGAAGTTTCGCGGGTTGACGGGCGCCGAGGCGCGGCTAATATCCGCGCCGCTTCGCCGGCCTTGCCGCCGGCCAGGCCCCTGTGGCGGAATTGGTAGACGCGCTCGACTCAAAATCGAGTGCCGCAAGGCGTGCTGGTTCGACTCCGGCCAGGGGCACCATCTGGTTTCATTTCATCCGCAAATATCAACCAGTTATAATCGTCTATTCTTGGTTTGATCCCTCAGCCTGTGCAGACTTGTTTCTGCCCTGATTCGCATGGGTCGACGCTAAGAGCGCCTAACAAAAATCAATAACAGTCAAGGCCAATTTTTGAGCCGCGCGATCGCGGAACGAACGCTGGCAGGCTGCGTTATAAGAACGATCGCCTCAGCGAACGCGAACGTAAGCATACGTTCATCCGAAGCTACGATCTTCCCATTCACGAATCGTCAAAGATTGGCTGAAGGATGTCGCGCATGTACATGACGCCGATCGACTTTATCGACCTCGGGTTTCGCACGTTCATGCGCAACCCATTTTCCAATCCCGAACAAATCTCCCTCCGGCAGGGGGAAAGCGACTTTCGCTTATTGGACGCGAGGGAAGGACTCGTGGTGACGCTCGGTCCCGAGACGTCCTTTTTTGATCGACCCAGCAGGTCTGTCTGCCGGTGGCCCGGAACGCGGACGATTCCGCGCCAAAGTCCTCATTCCGTGCCGACACGCTCCTGGATCGCGAACGAGTTCGCCACCTTCCTTTACGTGTTCTTTGGCGGCGGAGACGTGAAACTCAATCGGATAGCCACTTCGGAGAAGCAAAGGGAGATTTTGCTGACGGCTGGCGTCGGCAATGTCGTCGAGAAAATCGATCTGACAAAACTTGCAGGAGACAATTCGCCGCCGCTTCTGTTTCTCCAGCCTGCCTATCTTTGTTCGTCCGCCAATGTCGCGATTCAATCCGTTCCATGTGACGCATCGACCATGAGTTGGGCGCGAGCGCCTTATGTCTACAAGACCTGCCCGATCGACGATTCGTCGACGCCGGCGATTTTATGTCTTGCCGGAAAAACGCTGATCTGGTGCGAACGGATCGAGCCTGGCGAGAGTCGGGACTATGCTCTCGGAAACGTCATTGCGACGACCGAAAATATCGTTTCCAAGCTGCGGCCAACCAGCCAGGCGCACCCCGAGGATCGCAAGGTCGCCGCATTCAAACACGGCCGCTCGAGAGCGAATGGGAGCGTTTCGGCGTCTACAAAAACGGGCTGCAACAACTCGTTCCGCATGCGACTTCGCGAATTTGCCGCCGCCGCGAAAACCCTCTTCGAATCGATACGCGCTCGTGAGGGATTCTTTGTGTGCGAATTGACCAATGACTCTGATACGCCGGCCCATGTTTTCATCCAACTGAATAAGAGCGACTTCTATGGCGGCTCAGGACTCGTTGGTTTCGCGATAAAGGTTCTGTCCAGCATCTTCCGTATGTCGCATCTATCGCTGGGTCATTGATCGAACGGCCTCAGGCGTCATTGCCCCGCGTCATGATGCGGATGCCGGTGCGGGGCGAGGTCCGCCGGCGTCGCGCGGCGGCTCAAGCCGCCCTTGGCGATCCACTCCTGTGACGCCGCGGTCGCGCGAGAGATCAGCTCGCCGGAGCGCGAGAAATCATAAGGCGAGACGTTCAGCGGACAGAGCGCTGGCGCGAGATGCACGCCGATCTCTTCAGGCAGTCGCTCCAAGTCGCGGATCAATTGCCAGGCGATGAGCAGAGTGATCGCGTGCAGGCCGCGGCCGATTGCGCTCGCCCGCGGCCTTTCCAAGGCGCAAGCGTAACCCGTCGGCAAGACGATGATCCTTCTCGCGCCCAACGTCATGGCGAGCCACAGCGGCGTGTTGGCGGCGACTGCGCCATCCATCAACGGCGCGCCTCCCACTTCGACGGTCGGAAAAATTCCCGGCACGGCGGCGCTCGCCATGATGGCCTCAACAGCCGAACCCTGCGACAGGGTGACGGCGAAGCCCTGCATGTCGGTGGCGACAAGATAGACAGGGAGCTTCGCCTCTTGCAGCGCGACAAACGGCAGATGGCTCTCGATCAAGCCGCGCAACGGCGAAGGATCAACGAGATAGTTCGCGTGGCGCAGCAGGCCGAGCGCCAGTCCCAAAGTGAAGGGAAATATGTCCCTTCGGCGCAGGTTGAGCCAAATCTGCGCCAGTCTTTCGACGCCCTCGGCGTCCGGCGCGCCGGCGAAGTAGCAGGCGTTCATCGCGCCGACCGACGAACCGACGACAAAATCCGGGCGCACGCCCGCCGCGAGCAGGCTGCGAAGCATGCCGACTTGGATCGCGCCGAGGCTGCCGCCGCCGGCAAGAACGAAAGCGGTCTTGGCGTCGCTTCCGCTGTTCATGGCGCGATCCCTCCCGCGCAGCGCCACCCGGGCCAAATTCTCCGCTCGATATCTAGGAGGCAAAGCGAGGGCGATCCACGCCTGCGTCAAAGTCGCTCTGACGCCTCAACGAGGACGCCGCCGCCCTTGATTTCAGCGCCGCTCTGCTTAATTCGCCATTGCGGCTCTCACACGAGGACTTTGCAATGGCTGACGACCAAAACCCCAACGTTCAGAAGAACAAATATCTTTTTGCCGGCGTCGGCGCAGTGCTCGGCGGGCTGACGGGCGTCGCGATCGGCGGCGCGCTCATCGCCGTCGTCGGCGCGGGACTCGGCGGCCTGCTCGGATACAATATGTTGAAGCGGCTGTGACGCGTTAGTCGTCGCGCTGGCCCAAAAACAGCAACACCAGCGCCGCGCAGCCGATGAAGCGGAAGGCGGCCTGCTGCATGTCGGGTCCGGAGCGCCACATCTGGAACCACTCCCCGCCGACGGCCATGAAGCCGAACAGGTAAAGGCCGACGGCGAGCGCAAGCCCCGCAATCGCGACATCCTTTGCGGCATTGAAACGCGCCGCCTCCGCGTTGCGGGTCAGCAATAACCGCCACACGCCAACGAGAATAAGCGCGCCGGCCGTGAACTCCACTGCGATAATGAACGCGTAAAGCATCCGATGCAGCGTAGGGCTGGTGACGGCGCGCCACCCGAGCGGGCTATCAGGCGGCACTTGGTCCATCGACATCACATGGCTGACGACCTCGTAATTCGTGTTGTAGTCCGTCACATTATTGATCGCGACAAGCAGTATGAGCGCCCCGAGCGCAGCGGCGAGCAACATCTTCGAATATCTGATCAGCATGTCGATTCACTCCCGGGCCCAGCCTAGCATGACCTGAGCGATTGATCTTGCGACGCGAGGGCTTACAACAGAGCTTGGTCTCCCTTCGGACATGCGTCCATGATCGATCTTCACTACTGGCCGACGCCCAACGGCCATAAAATCACGATTTTTCTTGAAGAAACGGGCCTCGCCTATCGGATCAAGCCGGTCGACATCGCCAAAGGGGACCAGTTCAAGCCAGAATTTCTCGCGATCTCTCCTAATAACCGCATGCCGGCCATCATCGACACCGCGCCGGCCGATGGCGGGGCGCCTGTCACGCTGTTCGAATCTGGCGCGATTCTCGTCTATCTCGCGGAGAAGACTGGGCGGCTCCTCCCCACCGACCTTCATGGCCGCGCGCGAACGCTGCAGTGGCTGTTTTGGCAAGTGGGCGGGCTCGGCCCGATGGCCGGCCAAAACCACCACTTCGCCAAATACGCTCCGGCGAAAATTCCCTATGCGATCGAGCGTTATCGCAACGAGACGGGACGCCTCTATGGCGTGATGGACCGCCAGCTCGCCAAGACGCCCTATCTCGCCGGCGAATGTTCGATCGCCGACATCGCCTGCTATCCCTGGATCGTTCCGCATGAGGATCAGGGCCAGGATCTGCACGACTTTCCGCATCTCAAGCGCTGGTTCGAGGCGATCCGCTCGCGGCCTGCAGTGATACGCGCCTATGCGGCGGGCGCGCCCTATGAGCGGCGTCTCGATTTTACGGCGCTGGAGCGCGAAATACTGTTCGGCCAGACCGGCGAGCGCGGCGGCGCGAAATAGGCTATGGCTGCGCGGCGTTTATCGAAAGGACACGCCGCATCCATGTCGAACGACCGCCAAACCGCCGCGCGTGAGACCGCTAAGGCGCTGATCGAAGTGCAAGCGGTGCTCGTCAATGTCGACAAGCCGTTCATCACGACCGCGGGCTGGGCGTCGCCGGTCTATATCGACATGCGCAAGATCATCGCCTTTCCGCGGCTGCGGCGCCGCCTCGTCGAGTTCGCGACGCGCACGATCGAACGCGACATCGGCTATGAATCGCTCGATGTTGTCGCGGGCGGCGAGACCGCCGGCATTCCCTTCGCGGCGTGGATCGCCGACAGCCTCATGCTGCCGATGCAATATGTGCGCAAAAAGCCCAAAGGCTTCGGCCGCAACGCCCGCATCGAAGGCGATGTGATGGAGGGCGGCCGCGCGCTGCTCGTCGAGGACCTTGCGACCGACGGCGGCTCGAAGAAGGACTTCGTGCAGGCGCTACGCGACTCAGGACAGCGCTGCGACCATGTCTTCGTGTTCTTCTTCTATGATATTTTCGCCGGCGCCCGCGAGGAGCTGGCGGCGATGGGCATTACGCTGCATGCGCTCGCAACCTGGCGCGACGTGCTCGCAGTGGCCCGTGAGCACAAATATTTCCCCGAAGACGCGCTCAACGAAGTCGAAGCCTTTATCGCCGATCCCGTCGCCTGGTCGGCGACGCATGGCGGCCTCGCCAAGGCGAAAGGGTAAGTCGAAGGGTTGCTCGCCTTCTCCAGCCCACATGGAGCCGGCCATGCGCAGATCGATGTTCTTGCTTATCTTGGCGCTTTCCGCGTCCTACGCGCGCGCCGACGAACCGCCGCAGGGCTTCGCGCGCCTTGCCAATGTCGCGCCGGACATCATTCAGGATATGCGCTACGCCGGCTCCCATAATTTCACCGGCGCGCCGGTTCCCGGCTATGGCGCCCCGCAATGCTGGCTGCGCACTGACGCCGCCAAAGCGCTCGCCGCTGCGCAGAAGGAGGCGCGCGCCCGCGGCGTTTCGCTTGTCGTCTATGACTGCTATCGACCGCAACGCGCCGTTTCAGTCTTCGTCGACTGGTCGCGCAACGCCGACCAGCGCACGAAGGCCGAACATTATCCGCACATCGACAAGAGCGCGCTATTTCCTGAGGGCTATATCGCCGAACATTCCACCCATTCGACTGGACTTGCCGTCGATATCGGCGTCAAGGGCTGGGACTTCGGCACGCCCTTCGACTTTTTCGATCCTCGCTCATGGACCAAGGCGAAAACCTCGAAGACGGCGCGGACGCATCGCGACGCGCTTGTCGCGCTGATGCGCCGCCACGGCTTTGAAAATTTTCCGCGCGAATGGTGGCATTTCACTTACAAAGGCGCGAACGGAGCGCCGAGCTATGATGTCGAGATCAAGTGAGTCGCTCGTCACGAGCTAAACTGAACCTTCATGCGTCCGTCATTGCTCGATCCCTTCTTCGGTCGCGTCGCCGCGCTGCCCGGCGTCGGGCCGAAGACCGCCAAGCTGTTCGACCGGCTTCTCGCCAAGCCGGGAGCGGAAGCGCGCCTCGTCGATCTGCTTTTCCATCTTCCGTCCAACGTCATTGACAGGAGCGCGCGACTCACGATCGCCGCCGCGCCTCTCGATACGATGGTTGTGTTGAAGGCGCGGGTCACCGAGCATCGCCGCCCTCAAGGCCGATATTCGAAATCGCCCTATCGCGTGCTGATTGAGGATGACACCGGCGACGTCGAGCTCGTCTTCTTCCTCGCCAATCCCGACTGGATCGAGCGTAGCCTGCCGCTTGGCGCGACGCGCTGGATATCGGGACGCATCGAACTTTATGACGGCCGCCGTCAAATCGTGCATCCTGACCGCGTTCTTGACGAAGCTGGATTCGCCAAGCTTCCCGCATATGAAGCCGTCTATGGCCTCACCGAAGGCCTGCAGGCGCGTTATGTTTTGCGCGCGACGGAAGAGGCGCTGGCGCGCCTGCCGAACCTTCCCGAATGGCAGGACGCGAGCGTTCTCGCCGCCAACAAGCTTCCCGCCTTCGCCGAGGCGCTGCGCGCGGCGCATAGGCCCGAAAACGCCGATGCGCTCTCGCCGCAGCATCCTGCGCGCCAACGTCTCGCTCTCGATGAATTGCTCGCAAGCCAGCTCGCCCTGCGGCTCATTCGCGCCAAAGCGCGGCGTCCTCAAGGTCGCGCGCATAAGGGGGACGGCCGCTACGTTCGGGCGATCGAATCCGCCCTGCCGTTTCGCTTAACGCGCGCGCAGCAGCGCACGCTCGAAGAGATTCGCGCCGATCTTGCGTCGGAAACGCGCATGCTGCGGCTGGTTCAGGGCGACGTCGGATCGGGCAAGACTATTGTCGCGGCGCTCGCCATGGCGAGCGTCGCCGAGACCGGCCGGCAAAGCGCGTTGATGGCCCCGACGGAGATCCTCGCTCGGCAGCACTATGAGCGGCTCGCGCCAGTGCTCGAGCCCGCGGGGCTGCGCGTCGCGCTGCTGACTGGCCGCGCCAAGCCGAGCGAGCGCGCGGCGCTCCACGCCGCGATCAAGGCGGGGGAAGTCGATGTCGTCATCGGCACGCATGCTCTCGTGCAGAGCGATCTCGCTTTTTACGACCTCGGCCTCGCCGTCGTCGACGAGCAGCATCGCTTCGGCGTTGAGCAGCGGTTGGCGCTCGGCTCCAAGGGCGACGCTGTCGACGTGCTGGTGATGACGGCGACGCCAATCCCGCGCACGCTGGCGTTGACCGCATTCGGCGATATGGACTGCTCTGCGCTCGATGAAAAACCGCCCAGCCGCACGCCGGTGTCCACCCACGCGCTTCCGGCTGAAAGACTCGACGAGGTAGTTGCGGGGCTGCAGCGCGCCTTGGCGGAGGGAGCCCGCGCCTATTGGGTCTGCCCGCTCGTCGAGGAAAATGAGGAGCTCGATCTCGCCGCGGCGCAAGAGCGCTACGCCGATCTCTCGAAGCTGTTTGGAGCCGCCGTCGGCCTTGTTCACGGCCGCATGAAGGGCGCTGAAAAGGACGCCGTGATGGAAGCCTTCCAGCGCGGCGAGGTCAAAATTCTGGTGGCGACAACTGTCATCGAGGTCGGCGTCGACGTTCCGAAAGCGACCATTATGGTCATCGAACATGCGGAGCGTTTCGGCCTCGCGCAGCTGCACCAGTTGCGCGGGCGCGTCGGGCGCGGCTCTGCAAAATCTTCATGCCTGCTGCTCTACAAGGGTCCGTTGAGCGAAGCGGCGAAGGCGCGCCTGATGGTCATACGCCAAACGGAAGACGGATTTCGAATCGCGGAGGAAGATCTACGGCTGCGCGGCGAAGGCGAAATCCTCGGCGTGCGGCAGGCCGGTTTGCCGAGCTTTCGCTTGGCTGATCTTTGCGTTCATGCGCGGCTTCTCGCAATGGCGCGCGACGACGCGGAACTGATCCTGCGTCGTGATCCAGAGCTGGCAAGCGAAAGAGGCCAGGCCTTGCGCGCCCTGCTCTATCTTTTCGAGCGCGACGAGGCCGTCCGACTGCTACGCGCCGGCTGACGCGACGTCATACTCGACTGGGCGTCCAATACGACGCGCAATGACGACGCGATTGCTGTTGACGCCCTTCACATTATTGGCGACGCCCCAGCAATTGCTGGTTTTGGTGAAGCTTTGCGCGTTGACGAGGACGCCCAATCTCTCGAAGGGAAGATCGTCGAGCGCGCGCCAGACAAGTTGTTCTAAAGGAAGCGCGCCGCTCCGAACTTCGCCGACCTCATAAGCGACATGACCGCCAGGCTTCACGACTCGGGCCAGCTCCTCGAAGACGGCGCGAGTCATCGCGCTCCAATCCCGCGGCGAGCGAAGCTGCGAGAGGCGGATGCTCTCGGCGTCGATTCCTGCAAACCAGTTGCGCAGCCAATTGTCGCCGCGATAGTCGACGACATCGAGAAAAGGCGGCGACGTGACGACGAGATCGACCGTGGCGTCCGCAATGTGATCCAAGCGCGCTGCGTCCGCCACGGCGAGTTGCGCATCGCTGGCGACTGGCGCCCCCTCAGCGAGTAGCGCCCGCGATTTCTTGAATATGAGCTCGGCAATATCGCGCTCCGGCGGCGTCTGCGCGCGACGCGCATTGATCTTCAGTTGCGCCGTAATGGAGACTGCCTGGTTTGGCGGCATCGTATAGACCGAGAAGAATCCGGGCGAGTGGCCGGTCAATCGATTGAGCGCCACCATTCGAATCCAGTCGTCGACGGCGTCAAGGCGGTCATCGTTCTCGCGCTCGAGCAGATATCGACGAATCGCGCAAATCTGCCGCAGCGTCTCAGGATGGTAAAAGGCGAGAAGCTCGTCGCGTTCGATGTCGCAGCGCCCCCACGGCGCGACAGCGAGACGCGCCTCAATATCGCAAAGCGCCGGCGGCCGCAGCCGCGGCCGCGTCAGCAGCAGGGACAACGGACTGGCGTCGGAGCCGATCGGCTTTCGCTCCATCAGCGCTGCTTGCAACACAGTCGTGCCACGGCCCATGAACGGGTCGCAGATGACGTCTCCCGGCTGCGTCAGCCGATCGATAAAGAAGGCCGGAAGCTGCGGCTTAAAACAGGCGCGATAGCTGATCTCATGCAGCGGATGCCCGCGCCTCTGCCCAGCAGTCCAAAAGGCGTTGACGTAATAGGGGATGCCATCCGCGACGACGACGCGGGTCGGCGGGCCAAAATCTGACCGCCGCAGCTCCTGAAAAAATCCGGGTTCCGCGAATTTTAGCGCTGCGCTCATGCGTCAGTCGCGCCGACGATCGGCGAGGCTCGGCAACGACTTGATTCTGGCTCCGGCCGCGCGACGCGCAAGAGAAAGCTCATATTGCGTCTGCAGCTCAAGCCAATCTTCCGGTTCGACTCCGAACCAGTGCCCGAGTCGCAGCGCCGTGTCGGCGGTCACGCCCCGCTGACCGTTAATGATGGCGGTCACCCGATTGACCGGCACGTCAATATCGCGCGCCAGATCCGACGCCGTCAGCCCAAGCTCCTGCAAATGACGGGCAAGAATTTCGCCAGGATGCGACATACCAATCTCCATCGACGCCAGTTTTGGTTTTGATGGGCGTTTTTGAACGCTCGGGCCTCGCAGCCGCGTCAGCCGACGCGCGTTCCCAGGCGCTTCACGCCGAACGCCGCTCAAAAACCTTCTGGTGAGCTCTTCATGGTAGCGGCCCATGCTCCGCTCCCGCCGAATACAGTTTTCGTAAACCATATTATCTGGTCCGTAAACTCGGCTGGATGCTATGCGCTTTCGCCTTCGATCCATCTCGCGCGCGTCTCTCCGATGAAATCAGCGAGACAACCAGCGGCGATCGCTGCGCGCAGGCCTCCCATCAGTTCCTGATAGTAGGCGACATTGGCCTGCGTAAGCAGCATCATCCCAAGAATTTCCCCCGCTTTCACGAGGTGATGCAGATAGGCGCGCGAATAATCACGCGCGGCGGAGCAGGACGACTCCGCGTCTAGCGGACGCGGGTCATCGGCGTGGCGCGCGTTGCGCAACGTCACTCGCCCGCGCCGGGTATAGGCGAGGCCGTGTCTGCCGGCGCGAGTCGGCATCACGCAATCAAACATGTCGATTCCTCGCGCGACGGCTTCAACGATATCGTCCGGCGCGCCCACGCCCATCAGATAACGAGGTTTTGATTCGGGCAAATGCGGGGCGGTCGTCTCGAGCATGTCGAGCATGACGCGCTGAGGTTCGCCGACGGCCAAACCGCCGACGGCGATCCCGTGGAACTCCATGCCGGCGAGCGCTTTGGCGCTTTCGATGCGTAGCTGCTTCGATTCCCCACCCTGAACGATGCCGAACAGCGCCCTGCCCGGCCGCTCGCGAAAGGCCTGCCGGGAACGCTCGGCCCAGCGCAGCGAAAGCCGCATGGCGCGTTCCGCCTCACCTTCGGAACATGGCAGGCGCACGCATTCGTCGAGTTGCATCTGAATGTCCGAGCCCAGGAGATCCTGAATCTCCATCGAGCGCTCAGGCGAAAGGTGGTGTCGCGAGCCGTCGATATGCGACTGGAAAGTGACGCCGCTTTCATCGAGCTTGCGCAGCTTCGCAAGCGACATCACCTGAAAGCCGCCGGAGTCGGTCAGGATGGGATAGGGCCAGCGCATGAATTCATGCAGACCGCCGAGCCGCGCGATCCGCTCCGCGCCTGGCCGCAGCATGAGATGATAGACATTGGCGAGCAGAATGTCGGCGCCGGCGGCGCGCACGTCCTCAGCGAACATTGCCTTCACCGTCGCCGCTGTGCCAACCGGCATGAAAGCCGGCGTGCGGATCGTACCGCGCGGCGTAAGAATTTCGCCTTGGCGCGCCAGTCCGTCGGTTGCGAGAACGGAGAAAGAAAAACCCTGGGTCACGTCCTGTCCTTTACGCCGAGCGCAGCGATCTTCACGATGCGGTAAAGACCGCTGTCGCTCTCGTTGAACCATACGGCGAAATCCGATCCGACGTTTATCGTGGCTTCGCGCAGGTCCGTTCGCCAGCTCTCGCCGCGCCCGAAGTCGATCCGTCCGTCGCGCCGCAGAATGAACGGGCGGGCGCTGTCGCCATCAAGCGCAAATGCGCCAAAAACATCCCATGCCGAAACGATGCGCGCGCCGTCGATCCGCGCGTCGATGGTCATCGGCGCTTCTCTTGGATCGTCGCGCCAAAGCGCCACAATGCGCATATCGCGAGCGTCGCTCATGTTTCGAGACGTTCCAGCAGACAGGCGTCGCCATAGGAATAAAAACGATAGCCGCCTTCGATCGCATGCGCATAAACGGCCTTTATGCGCTCCAGGCCGGCGAATGCGGCGACCAGCATGAACAGCGTCGAGCGCGGAAGATGGAAATTGGTGAGCAGCATGTCGACGGCGCGAAAACGATAGCCGGGGGTAATGAAAATCCCCGTGCGCGCCGCGTAAGGCGCAAGCCGCCCAGATTCGTCAGCGGCGCTCTCGAGCACACGCAACGCCGTCGTGCCGACGGCGATGATACGTCCGCCTTTCGCCCGCATGTCGTTGAGCGCCTCGGCGGTTTGCGCGTCGAGCCGCGCGAATTCCTCATACATCTTGTGCAAGTCCGTGTCTTCCGCCTTAACGGGAAGAAAGGTGCCTGCGCCCACATGCAGCGTCACGCGATGAAGGCTGACGCCGCGCGCTTCGATCGCCGCGAGCAGTTGCGGCGTGAAATGCAGGCCGGCCGTGGGCGCGGCGACAGCGCCGGCTTCCCGCGCGAAGACCGTCTGATAATCCGTCTCGTCCCGCGCGTCAGCCGAGCGCTTGCCTGCGATATAGGGCGGCAGAGGCATAACGCCCGCCTGCTCTATCGCAATGTCCAACGCCGGTCCGTTAAGTTCGAACGCAAGCGCAATCTCGCCTTCGTCGCCCTTCGCTCCGACGATGGCGTCGAGCTTGCCGCCATCGCCGACAAAGCGAATGCGATCTCCAATCGCGAGCTTCTTTGCCGGGCGCATCAGCGCGCGCCAGCGGGAGGCGTCCAGCCGTTCGATCAGCGTCGCTTCGACATTGGCGCTCAATTCGCCGCGCAAGCGCCGACCCGAAAGCCGCGCGTGAATGACCCGAGAATCATTGACGACGAGCGCGTCGCCCTCGCGCAGATAATCCGGCAGATCCTGCACGCGCCGATCTTCGAAGCCATCCTTCGCCGACACGACCAGCATGCGCGCACTGTCGCGTGGACTTGCCGGCCGCAGCGCGATGCGGTCCGCCGGAAGTTCGAAATCGAAGAGATCGACGCGCATGAAAGCTCATATAAAGATGGCCGGGACGAGCCCGGCCATGTCACGCGTCCGCTGAGACGAAGACGCTAGCCCAGCGTCGCCTTGACGATCTTGTCGGGATCGCGCACGGGCTCGCCGCGCTTGATCTTGTCGACATTCTCCATGCCAGAGATGACCTCGCCCCAGACGGTATATTTATTGTCGAGGAAGCGCGCGTCGGTAAAGCAGATGAAGAATTGCGAATTGGCGCTGTCCGGGCTTTGCGCGCGCGCCATCGAGCAGGTGCCCCGCACATGCGGCGCGCTGTTGAATTCGGCCTTGAGGTCCGGATATTTCGAGCCGCCCGTGCCGGTGCCGTGCGGGCATCCGGTCTGCGCCATGAAAGCGTCGATCACGCGGTGAAAGACGATGCCGTCGTAAAAGCCTTCCGAGACGAGCTTCTTGATGTGCGCGACGTGATTGGGCGCAAGGTCTGGACGAAATTTGATGACGACCGGGCCTTTTGTCGTCTCAAGCGTCATGGTGTCGGCGGCTTCAGTCATTGGCGCTTCCTTTGATTTGGGGGCGTGACGGCTCTTAAATTCAGCTCTCGTCGCCGGCGACGCGCATCTTGATGATCTTGTCGGGGTTGTCGACCATGCCGTTATTCGACTTCGAACCCTTCTTGATCTTGTCGACGACGTCCATGCCCGACACCACTTCGCCGAACACCGTATATTTGCCGTTGAGCTGCGGCGCGTCCGCATAGCAGATGAAGAACTGCGAATTGCCGGAATTGACGTCGCCCCCTTCGCGCGCCATTCCAACTGTGCCGCGCTTGAACGGCGTATCCGTAAACTCTGCCTTCAGATCCGTATAGCGCGAACCTTGCATTCCGGTGCCGGTTGGATCGCCGGCCTGCGCCATGAAGCCGTCGATGACGCGATGGAACACAATGCCGTCGTAGAAATGCTCCTTGGCGAGTTTTTCGATCCGCTCGACGTGCTTGGGCGCGAGATCAGGGCGCAGCTTGATGGTGACGCGACCGTCCTTGGTGTCGAGATAAAGGATGTGATCATCGGCCGCTCTGGCGGGCGCGGCGCTGAGCGCGGCGGCGGCCGCGGCGGCAAGAATGAGACGGCGCGTGAGTTTCATGAAGGCCTCTCTATGTTCTGCCACGCCTTTTGACCGCGCGTTCGAGCGCCGCGACGGAGGCGGCCGGCGCAAAGGCCGACACGTCGCCGCCAAGCGCCGCGATCTGGCGCACGAAAGTTCCGCTGACGTGGCGTAGCCCTGGCGAAGCGGGCAAGAAAATCGTACGAATGTCGGGCGCGAGAATCCCGTTCATCCCCGCCATCTGCATTTCATAGTCGAAATCGGCGCTGTCGCGCAAACCGCGCAAAATGGCGCAAGCGCCATGCTGGCGCGCCGCCTCGACGACGAGACCGTCAAAGCCCGCGACCTCGAAGGCGCAAGACGAGCCAATCGAGGCGCAGGCGTCACGAATGACCGCCGCGCGCTCGTCGAACGAAAGCCAGGGCTCCTTGCCGTGGTGCACGCCGATCGCGACGACGATCTTGTCGAAAAGCGCTCCGCCCTGGCTCATCACGTCGAGATGGCCGAAGGTCAACGGGTCGAACGTGCCGGCGTAAAGCGCGGTCCTCGCGGTCGTGGCGGAGGCGGCGGTCATGGCAGGGGTATAGGAGATTTTGCGTGGTTCCGCGAGGCGGCTTTCGGCGGCGCCCACTCCCGTGCTGTGAGAGGAGCCCTACAATAAGTTCGGCGTATCCGGCGCAGGGGGTCGGACGCCTGACGAAGGAGACTCCAGATGGGACTCTTGGATTTTCTGACCGGCAAAGGCAAGCAGCCGCCTGCCCCTGACCGCTCCGGAGCAATCGGC
>Ga0233425_10002622_pt1 | contig 34771 bp, 32 predicted proteins | sample Watercolumn_Towu_2_FD_181712 | JGI IMG/M metagenome (GOLD analysis project Ga0233425, IMG submission 181712) | Freshwater microbial communities from Lake Towuti, South Sulawesi, Indonesia - Watercolumn_Towuti2014_140_MG | ecosystem: Environmental > Aquatic > Freshwater > Lake | place...
AAGGCAGCAAGGGTAGGTGGGCTCTGGCGGGTGCGCGGGGGGTCACTTTCATGTCCGGCCCCGGGCCGACGACGACGCGCACGCCCAGCGCACGCCCAGCGGACGCCGGCGTCCCGCCGCCCGCTGCGGCCGCTGGCCCGACCTGCTGACACGGCTACGGCCGCGCCCGTGGCTGGCGGGCGGTCCTGACGCATCCGCCTAGACTCGAACGGTGATCTTCAAGGGCGTGGGAGACGGCCGGCCGTACCCGGACCATGCCGTCACGCCCGCCCAGTGGGCCGACGTCGCGCCCCGCCAGGTGCGCCTGGCCGACCTCGTCACCACCAAGCGCATGCTCGACCTCGAGACCCTGCTCGACGAGCAGTCGACGTTCTACGGCGACCTGTTCGCCCACGTCGTCCGCTGGAACGGCGTGCTCTACCTCGAGGACGGCCTGCACCGCGCCCTGCGCACCGCTCTGCACGGGCGGCCCCTGCTGCACGCCCGGGTGCTCGACCTCGACGACCCGGCGGTCCGCCGACGGCTGACCGCCTCGACCCGCGGGGGGACCGCATGAGCATGATCAGCGGCTCGGTGCTCGGGCCCCAGAACGACGGCCCGAAGCGCAAGCGCCCGTGGGGCACGGTCGTGGTGATCGTGCTGATGATGGCGGTGATCTTCGGCGGCACCTACGGCGCCGTGGTGCTCCTGCGCGGCGGCGGCAACTCGCCGGCCCCCACCACCTCGACGCCGACCACCTGCGTCACGGTCACCGTGACCCCGGGCGCCACGCTGCCCAAGCCGTCGTCGGTGACCGTGAACGTCTACAACGCCACCGACCGCGCCGGCCTCGCCCGCCGCACAGCCAACGAGCTCAAGGACCGCGGCTTCGGCATCGGCGCGGTGGCCAACGACCCGCTCGGCAAGACCGTGAAGGGCATCGCCGAGATCCGCTACGGCGTCGACGGCCTCGACCAGGCGCGCCTGCTCCGCTACTACGTGCCGGGCGCGACGCTGGTGAAGGACGACCGCACCGACGCCACCGTCGACCTCGTGACCGGCCAGAAGTTCACCGGCATCCGCTCGCAGGCCAAGGTCGACGAGGCCCTCGCCTCGCCGGCGCCGCGGCCGTCGGGCAACTGCCCGACGCCGACCCGCACCCCGTCGACGAAGCCGGCCTCGCCGAGCCCCACGCCCGCGGCCTCCTGACCCGCTACGCGACCGGCAGCCACACCAGCCGGAAGTCGGTCACGGCGACGTCGGCCTTCTCCAGCGGGATGGCCTTGGTCTCGACCTGCGCCGCCTTGGCCTTCCACTCGTCGTCGAGCGCGACGACGTCGGCCTGCAGCTGCGCCTCGAGGTCGGCGTAGGCGCGGGCGGCGGCGTCGGCCTTGGCCGCCGTGGAGCCGACCTTCGCCGACGCCGTCGACTCGCGGCGGGCCTGCGCGGAGATCGACGAGCGCGACCGGCGTCCGCCGAGCAGGCCGCCGAGCGCGGTGGTGGCCATCCCGACGAAGCCGAACTCCGAGTCGTAGGCCTGCTGCGCGCTCTGCGCCGCGATCTGCGCGTCGGTCACCTTCAGCCGCGCCTGGTCGAGCTTGGCGGCGTACTTGGTGCGCAGCGCCGTCATCTCCTGGTCGGCCTTCTCCCCCGCGATCACCTGGCAGCGGGCGACGAACTCCTCCTGCGTCTCGCCGACGCGCGAGTAGGTCTTGAGCGTCTTGTTGACCCAGACCTGCTCGGACTTCGTGCGGACGAGGTGGTCGACGAGCGACTTCTGCAGCGCGGTCCAGTACGGCTTCTTGCCGATGTCGCCCGCGACGAGCCCGTACACGACGCCGCTGCCGGGCGAGGGCACGAGGTCGCGGTCGTCGTAGTCGACGGCGATCGGCGCGGTGACCGTGGGCAGCTGCGGGAGCGGCGAGATGACAGCCTCGTACTCCTCGTCGTGCATGACGCCGGCGGCGTCGTCGTCGTAGCGCAGCAGCACGCGGGCGATCGCCGCCGCGCGCAGGTGCTGGCCGCCGGGCACGGCGCCGACGGCGGGCAGCCACGTGGCCGCCGGGTCGACGAACACCACCGGGACGCCGGACGCCACGGCCGGCATCACCGGCGTCTCGTCGGCGCCGGCGGTCGCGGGCGGGATCGACACCGACACCGACACCGGCGCCGGAGTGGCCGGGGCGGCGGGAGCCGGGGCGGGCTCGGCGGGGGCGGCGGCTGGCACTGGGACGGCGCCGGCCGTCGCCTCGGCCGGGGCCGCCAGCGCCGGCTCGGGCACGGCCGCCGGGGCAGCGGGCGCAGCCGGAGCCGCAGCCGGTGCCGGCGCGGCTGCAGCGGCAGGGGCGGCGGCCGCCGGGGCCATCGCCTGGCCGATCTGGTCGCGGGTGAGCGGGCCGCGCAGGTAGCTCATGGCCCAGCGGGTCGTCATCACCTCGGGCTTGTCCTTGCCCGCCCGGCGCAAGAGGAACTGGCGCTTGCCCAGGTTGCTGATGGTGTCGGCCACGGCCTTGACGTCGACCCCGCCGTCGGCGCTGGAGAGCCCGTCGACGAGCCGGTTCTTGTCCTGCTCGGTCTGCAGGCGGCCGATGAGCCAGGTGCCCGCGTTCGACAGCGCCTTGTAGTCGACGTCGACCGGGTTCTGCGTCGACAGCACGACGCCGAGGCCGAAGGCACGGGCCTGCTTGAGCAGGAGCATGATCGGCTTCTTCGTGGGCGGGTTCGCCGTCGGCGGCAGGTAGCCCGCGACCTCGTCCATGTAGAGGAGTGCCCGCAGGTCGCTGGTGCCGGACTGGCGGCGCATCCAGGTGACGAGCTTCGAGAGCACGAGCGAGGTGACCGACTGGCGCTGCTCGTCGTCGAGGTGGGCGGTGGTGACGATCGCGCAGCGGGGGCGGCCGTCCGGCGTCCGCAGCATCTTCTCGATGTCGATCGGGTCGCCGGTGAGCCAGGTGCCGAACGACGGTGATGCCAGCAGCCCGTTGAGCTTCATGGCGAAGCCCATCCGGTCGGCCGGCGGGAAGAACGCGTCGAGCTCGAGCACGCCGAGCTTGCGGAACGGCGGCTGCTGCACCTGGGCGAGGAGGTTGGCGAGGTCGAGGTCCTGCCCGTTGGTCCAGGCGTTCTGGATGATGTTGGCGAGCAGGATGTGCTCGCGCGACGACAGCGGGTCGCCCGCGATGCCGAGCATCCCGAGCAGGCTGGTGACGTAGCCGTCGATCTCGTCGGACACGATCTCGGGGTCGGTGCCCGGGGGCGGCGCGGCCAGCGAGCCCACGATGTTGAGCGGCACGCCGGCCGAGGAGCCGGGCGTGTAGATCGTGAAGTCGACGCCGCTGCGCACGCCGGCCAGCGCCGTCGGCTCGATGCCCCAGCCGCCGAGGCCCTCGCGCCACGTCGTCGCCTGCTGGTCGGCGAACGCGTCGAGGTCGAGGCCGGCCTTCTGGGCGTCGCTGTCGTTGACCCACGGCCGGAAGTCGGTGCCGCGCAGCTCGGGGAAGATCAGGCACAGGTTCGTGAGATCGCCCTTGGGGTCGATGAGCAGCGCCGGCACCCCGGCGCGCAGGCACTCCTCGATGAGGACGACGCCCAGGCCCGTCTTGCCCGATCCGGTCATGCCGACGATGACGCCGTGGGTGGTGAGGTCGGCGGTGGGGATGCTCGCGGTCTCCGCGGTGCGCTCACCGGTGGCGGGGTCGATGCGCCCGCCCAGCAGCAGATCAGCCATGCCGCGAGCCTAGGACGGACCGGCCGCGAGCGACCGCCGAAGTGGTTGTTGCGGGACGCCCGGGAACGACAAGTCCGGCCGTTGCTCGGGACGGTCAGGGGCAGGTGCCGGTGCCCCAGGTGTCGCAGGCGATGCGGGTGGCCTCGGTGGTGCGCAGCTCGACGGCGCCGTCGTAGTTGTTGAGGATGTCGCGCGGCTTGCTCCAGTGCTGCACGAGGCGGCTCTGGCTGCCCGAGCCGATGTGGAGCACGAAGGTCTCGCGCGGCTGCAGGACGGTGCCGGTGCGGATCTCCCAGGTCCAGCTCTTGTACTGGATCACCCGGTGGGAGAGGTCGACGGGCGCGTCGCTGGTGTTGGTGACCCGGACCGTCTCGAGGTTCCAGTTCGCCGACTCGTCGCCCGGAGGGTTGTAATCCGCCTGCAGCGAGACCTTGCCGGTCGCCGGGTCGGTGCAGCTGTAGAGGCACGGGTACATGGCCCAGGCGCGCAGGTCGCCGTCGCGGTCGAAGAGGAATCCGCTCGAACCGAGCAGGTTCGACATCCCGGGGTTCGGGAACTTCGGCGCCGACAGGCCCCAGTAGAAGTGGGTCGCGGTGGAGCGGCCCTTGCCCATGTGCAGCGTCACGAAGCCGTTCGCCGGCACCTTGGTGGTGGACGGGAAGCGGAAGATCTCGGGGGCCGCGGTGCGCAGCCACCAACCGCCGATCGGGATCGCGACCGTGCCGGCGTTGTAGATGCGGATGTACTCGCCGTTGAGGTTGGCCAGGTCGTCGCCGTCGGCGTCGTAGGAGACCCACACCTTGAGCTTGGCGGTCTGGTACGGGCCGATCTTGCACGGGCGGGCGAGGTTGAACAGGCCGAGGTGCTTGGCCGCCGCGATCTGCCCGGCCTGGTAGTAGACCGGCTGGTTGATCGGGTCGAGCGGCACCGTGAACGGAAGGACCCAGCCCTGGTCGAGCAGAGCCTTCTGGATGTCGACGCCGGCGGCGTTGTAGACCAGGCGCAGCGGCCTGCCGCCCGCGTAGACGTCGGCCTTGCTCGCCTTCATCGTCACCTTCGAGCCGGCCGGCGCGAGCTTGTTGAACGCGTACTTGGCCGAGGCCGCGTGGCACTGGCCGGTCTCCATGGCCTGGATGCCGTTGTTGCGGACGGCGCGGGGGCCGGTGCCGTCGCCCCAGATGTCGATGACGGCGGTGTCGCCGTCGGCCACGAAGTCGACCTTGCCGGTCCAGGTCAGCAGGGTGCCGGCATCGGCCGGTGCCGGGGCGGCGCCCTGCAGGGGCAGGGCGACGACGGCCGCGAGGGCGCCCGCCATGAGGGCGCGCAGCAGCACGGGTCGACGCTTCACAGGGAGTGCATCGGCCGGAGACGGCTCCGTCTTGATGCGCCGCGCGGGCGGCCGGTCACCCGTTCGGAGGTAGGCTCTGCGATCGTGCCGACCACGACCTTCAGCGTGATCGTGCCGGTCTACAACGTCCGGGTCTTCCTGGCCGAGTGCCTCGAGAGCGTGCTGTCGCAGGCCGGCGACGACGTCGAGGTGATCGCCGTCGACGACCGCTCCACCGACGGCTCGGCCGACATCCTGCGCGGGTACTCCCACCCGGCGCTGCGGACGGTCTTCCTCCCGGAGAACGTGGGCCTCGGCCGAGCCCGCAACGCGGGCATCGAGGCCGCCCGGGGCGAGTACCTCCTCTTCCTCGACAGCGACGACCTGCTCGCCGACGGCGCGATCGACGCCATCCGCGCCCGGATCGAGGCCACCGGCCGCCCCGAGGTCCTGCACTACGACTACGCCCGGCTCTACTGGGACCGCGGCGAGGTGCGCAACGTCAAGGCCGAACTGCTCCGGCGCGGCGAGGCGCTCGGCGTCTTCACAATCGACGCGTTCCCCGGCCTGCTGCAGAACTTCAACTCCGCCTGGAACAAGGCCTACCGCCGCGACCTCGTCGACCGCCTCGACCTCCGGTTCCTGCCGGGCTACTACGAGGACATCTCCTGGACGATGCGCGTGCTGCTCGAGGCTCGCACCATCGCCTGCCTCGACCGGGTGTGCCTGCTCTACCGGCAGCGCGTCTCCGGCAGCATCCTGCGCTCGCGCACGGACAAGCACTTCGACGCCTTCGACCAGTGGACGCGGGTCTACGAGGAGAACGACGTCGCGGCCCACACGCCCGCGGTGCAGGCAGCGCTCTACGACTACATGCTCGGCCAGCTGCGCACCGTGTTCGACTCCCCCGGCCGCCTGCCGGCGTCGTCGCGGCGCCGCTGGTACCGGCAGATGGGCGCCGTCGCGCGCGAGCGCAAGCCCGGCACGGTGCAGGCCGTCCACCGCGGCAAGCGGCTGCGCCGAGCCGCCGCCGAGCGCGACCTGTGGGCCGTCGACCGAGCCCTCGACGCCGTGCGGTCGGTGCCGCGACGTGCCGAGCTCGGTGCCGGGCGGGTGCGCACGGCAGCCCGCGCCGTCGCCGTGCCCGAGGCGCGCGAGGAGGTCGCCCGCCGGGTCCGGTTCCGCTCCGCCCGCAAGAACGCCGTCGACCAGTCGCTGGTCGTCTTCAGCGCCTACTGGCACCGCAGCCTCAGCTGCAACCCGCTGGCGATCTACGAGGAGCTGGCGCGGCGCCGGCCGGACCTGCGGCTGGTGTGGGGGCTCGACCCGCGCTACGGGTTCGCCGCGCCGGACGGCGTCGACGTCCTCGACCCCCGCTCCGACGAGTACTGGCTGGCCGTCGCCACCGCGGGCACGCTGGTCAACAACGTCAACTTCGAGATGACGTTCCAGAAGCGGCCGGGCCAGCGGTTCCTGCAGACCCAGCACGGCACCCCGCTCAAGTCGATGGGCCTCGACCTGCACAGGTACCCGCAGGCGTCGGCGGGCTTCACCGACTTCGCGGGCCTGCTGCGGCGCATCTCGCAATGGGACTACCTGCTGTCGAGCAACCGGTTCAGCACGCTCGTGTGGGAGCGGTGCATGCCCGGCCACTACGAGACCCTCGAGCTCGGCTACCCGCGCAACGACGTCCTCGTCCGCGGCGACGACGAGCGCGCGCGCCGGGTGCGCGAGCAGTACGGCATCGAGGACGGGCAGCGCGTGCTGCTCTACGCCCCGACGATGCGCGACGGCGACGACGCGTTCCGCTCGCCGTGGGACCTCGACCGCGCGGCGTCGTCGCTGGCCGACGACGACGTCCTGCTCGTGCGCGGCCACTACCTGACGAGCCAGGACGGCCCCGCCGCGCGCGGCAACCGCGTGATCGACGTCCGGGAGCACCCGAGCGTCGAGGATCTCTACCTGGCGGCCGACGTCCTCGTCACCGACTACTCCTCCACGATGTTCGACTTCGCCAACACCGGGAAGCCGATCGCGATCTACGCGCCCGACTACGACGAGTACCGCCGCACCCGTGGCATGTACTTCGAGCTGCGGGAGGAGAACGCCGGCGTCTTCACCGAGGACGAGGGCGCGCTGCACGAGGCCCTCGCCGACCGCGCCGGTCTCGCGTCGGCTGCCGAGGGCGCTGCCTACCGCGCCTTCCGGGAGCGGTTCTGCCAGTTCGACGACGGCCACGCAGCCGAGCGCGTCGTCGACGTCCTGTTCCCGCCGTCCTGACGCGCTCGGGCTCGGCGCAGCCCGCCGAGGTAGGGCAGGATCGATCCATGGCGGGGACCACGGGCGGCACGAAGCGGTGGCTGAGCCCGCCCGTGCTCGGACCCGTCATCGGCCTCGTCGTCCTGGCCCTCACGTGGGGCCGCGACCTGCCCGGCATCGCGGCTGCCGGAGCCGCGCTCGTCCTCGCCGGCGCGGTGCTCGCCGCGGTCCACCACGCCGAGGTCATCGCGCACAAGGTCGGCGAGCCGTTCGGGTCGCTCACCCTCGCCGTCGCGGTGACCGTCATCGAGGTCGGCCTCATCGTGACGCTCATGACGTCGGGCGGCGAGGGCACCGCCAGCCTCGCCCGCGACACCGTCTTCGCCGCCGTGATGATCACCTGCAACGGCATCCTCGGCCTGTCGCTGTTCGCCGCAGCGGGCCGCGGCGGCACCGCCAACTTCAACGCCGAGGGCAGCGGGGCGGCGCTCGCCACGGTCGCCACCCTGACGACGCTCACGCTGGTGCTGCCCACCTTCACCACGAGCGTGCCGGGTCCGGAGTTCAACTCCGTGCAGCTCACCTTCGCGGCTGTCGCGTCCGCCGTCCTCTACGTCGCGTTCGTCCTCACCCAGACCCGCGCTCACCGCGACTTCTTCCTGCCCGTCGACCAGGACGGCAAGGTCGCCGACGTCGACGAGCACGCCGAGCCGCCGACCCGCAACGCCGCGCTCTCGAGCCTGGCCCTGCTGCTGCTCTCGCTCGTCGTGGTGGTCGGGCTCGCGAAGGTGGAGTCGCCGTTCATCGAGGACGCCGTGAAGAGCGCGGGCCTGCCGCAGGCCGTCGTCGGCGTCGTCATCGCGCTGCTCGTGCTGCTGCCCGAGTCGCTCGCGGCCTACCGCGCCGCGCGCCGCGACCGCACGCAGGTGTCGATCAACCTCGCGCTCGGCTCGGCCATGGCCAGCATCGGCCTCACGATCCCCGCCATCGCGATCGCGTCGATCTGGCTGGAAGGCCCGCTGCTGCTCGGCCTCGGCCCGACCCAGCTGGTGCTCTTCGCCCTCACCATGGTGGTGGGCGCGCTCACCCTCGTCCCCGGCCGCGCGACGCGCCTGCAGGGCCTCGTGCACCTGGTGATCCTGGCGGCGTTCCTCGTGCTCGCGGCGAGCCCCTGATCCGGCGTCCGCACCCTCTAGGGTCGGCCCCATGAGCACGGACGGGACGCCGGAGCCCCGCAGCCACCACGACCGGATCGACGTCGACACCCGGTTCCTGCTGGCCAACGAGCGCACCCTGCTCGCGTGGGTGCGCACGGGCCTGTCGCTCATCGCCGTCGGGCTCGCGATCCTGCAGTTCGGCACCGGCCTGCAGGTGCGCACCGAGGCCGGCGCGCTGTTCCTGCTGCTGGGCTCCGCGGCGGCGTTCGCGGGCTGGCGCCGCTACGCCGCGGCCGACGCCGCCATCCGCCGGGGCAGCCTCCCCGAGCACGGGCGGGCACCGCAGGCGCTGGCCCTGGGCATCGCAGCCCTCGGCCTGGTGATGCTCGTGGTGCTCGTCGTCACGCAGTCCTGACGGCTGGTGCCCCTAGTGGGCGACGTCCTGCCGCATCACCGACAGGAACGTGTCGACCTCGGCGCGCAGCACCTCGGCCATCTGCGCCAGGCCCTGCGCCATACGCGGGTCGAGCACGTACGAGCCGTCGGCCGACTTGCCGTCCACGGCGTAGATGACCTCCTCGACCATCGGCGCCATGCCGCGCAGCTCGGACTCCATCGTCCGGATCGCGTCGAGGCTGGCCGACGACGTCGAGAGGATGTCCTGCACCTGGCCGGTGATCGTCTCGGTCGACTTCGCGGTGGTCTCCGCGAGCGACTTCACCTCCGATGCCACGACCGTGAACCCGCGGCCGGCCTCGCCCGCCCGTGCGGCCTCGATCTGCGCGTTGAGCGCGAGCAGCTTGGTCTGCGCCGCGATCGAGGAGATGAAGGCGACGACGTCCTCGATCTCGCGGGTGGCCGCGTCGAGCCGGGCCATCGTGGAGTTGGCGTCGTCGGCGGTGCTCACCGCGCGCGTGGTCGACGTCGAGAGGTGCGACGCCGTGGTGCTCAGCTCGGTCGCGGCCGCGGCGACCTGCTCGGCCACGGTGAGGACGGTCTGCTCGAACTGGTCGGCCAGCAGCAGCTGGGTCTCCTGCGCCGCGCGCGTGCGGTCGTCGGCCTCGACCATCGCGTCGCGCGCGGTGTTGATGGCCATGGCGCCGCGGCGGAACTGGCCGTTGAGGCCGGCCGGCAGCACCTCGCGGTAGTACTGGCGCTGGCTGATCGCCTCGAGCGCACCCGACACCTCGCGGCTGAACGCGTCGGTACGGTCGAGCAGCCCGTTGAAGGCCTGGCGCAGACGGGCGACGTCGGAGTCGTTCTCAGCGCCCAGCACCGGGGCGATGCGCACCTCGGAGTCGCCGTCAGAGGCGGCCTCGGCGACGCGCACGAGCTCGCGGATCACGGCGCGGAGCACCTGCGTCTCGTCCGTGGTCGCGACCTCCTGGCCTCGGCGGAACGTGCTCATGCGGCCCTCCCGGACGTCAGGCCCCAGACGAAGCGGTCGTAGGACTGGCCGAGGTCGCCCACGCGCTCCTCGAGGAGCCGGAAGCCCGCCTCGGCGGCCTGCACCGCGCCGCCGGCGGCGTCCTCGGTCCGGCGCAGCTCGCGGTAGAGCGGCTCGATGACCTGGATCGCGTGCCGCGAGGGCGAACGGCGGTTGGAGTGGTAGCCGATCACGGTGCCGGAGTCGTCGAAGGTCGGCGTCACATGGGCGAAGACCCAGTAGTGGCTGCCGTCGGCGGCGAGGTTCACCACGTAGGCGAAGAGCTCCTGGCCGGTCTGCAGCCGCTGCCACAGCAGGCGGAAGACGCCGCCGGGCATGTCCGGGTGGCGGATCAGGTTGTGGGGGCGGCCCAGGACGTCGGCCTCGTCCATCGCGGACACGCGGCAGAAGACGTCGTTGGCGTAGGTGATGCGGCCCTGGAGGTCGGTCTTGGTCACGATGATCTCGTCGTGGCCGAAGGCGCGCTCCTGGCCCGTCGGCCGCACGGTTGGCGCGGACACGGGCGCTCCTCTCGATCCAGCGGTCCCCCGGACTCCCGCCCCGTCGGCACGGCGGCCCCGCACCTGAGGATTCGGTCACAGCCGTCCGCCGAGAGGGGGACGTTCCTCACCGCCGCCTCTGCGGCAGGGCAGCATCCTCGCCCTGGCTGGCGTGGGAGCGCAGCCAGGTGCCTCGGGCCGCTTGTTCCGCCCCCCGCCCTCATCGATTTCAGGACTCGGCCCCGGACCTTGTACCCTCCTCGGCGGTGGCGTGTCCGAGCGGCCGAAGGAGCACGCCTCGAAAGCGTGTGAGGTGCAAGCCTCCGTGGGTTCAAATCCCACCGCCACCGCCAGCTGACCGCGAGGGGCGCCCATCTGGGTGCCCCTCGAGGCTTTGTGCAGGCAGGGCGCCCCTCGCGCCCCCTGGCGGTGGCGCCCCCATGCAGGGAGGACCGCTCGCCGTCCCCCGGGATCCCCGCGCCGCAGGCGCCCACGATCCCGCCAACCGGCCCCACGAGACGGATCCCACCGCCACCATGCAGGGAGGACCGCTCGCCGTCCCCCGGGATCCCCGCGCCGCAGGCGCCCACGATCCCGCCAACCGGCCCCACGAGATGGATCCCACCGCCACCGCCGTTGACCGCGGGTGTGGCCCTACTCCTGCGGCATTCGGCCGTCACGTCCAGGCCGCCACCCTGTGGACGGCCTGGGGCGGATTTCTTGCTTCTATCGCAAGCAGGGGCACCTTCACCGCTCAACCTGTCCCGCGAATGGGGCGCGGGGTGGGCTCGGGCGTCAGGGCCGGAGCGACTCGGTGAAGGCTCGGATGAGGGGGTGGATGGGGTCGCCGGTGCTGGCTCCGATGTGGGGCTGGAACATGCTGGTGACGTAGAACGGGTGGCCGGGGAACTCGAGCACCTCGGCGCCGGCGTCCGGGGCGGTCGCGCCGACGACGACGCCGGACGCCTCGAGGTCGCGGACGACGTCGGGCGTGGGCGCGAAGCTGCAGAAGTGCATGCCGAGGAACGGCTCGGGCACCCACGAGGCGAACCTCGAGCCCGGCACCGGCGTCACCAGCCGGCGCTCGCCCTGCAGCGGGCAGGCGAGCGCGGCGACGGCGTTGTCGTCGGCGGGCCCGTCCGACTCGGCGTGCGTCGCTGCCCGGCCCAGGACGTCGCGGACGTACTCGACGACGGCGTACTGCATGCCGCCGCACGTCCCGAGGAAGGGCGTCCCGCCGGTGCGGACGGCGCGCAGCGACTCCAGCACCGCGGCGTCGTCGGCGTAGGGGCTGCCGGGGACGAGCCAGACGCCGTCGAACGCCGTCACGTCGGCGCCGGCATCGGTGGGCACCCACTCGGCATCGACGCCGAGCTCGCCGGCCAGCCGCGGGATCAGCGCGTCGAGCTCGCGGTGGCTGGGGTGGGGGCTCCTGTCGCCGAGCAGCGCTATCCGGGGCACGCGGGCAGTCTGCCGCCCTAGGGTCGGAGGATGTCGACCGATTGGCTGCGCGACGCGGTCATCTACGAGATCTACCCGCAGTCCTTTGCCGACTCCGACGGCGACGGCATCGGCGACCTGCGCGGCGCCATCGACCGCCTCGACCACCTGCAGTGGCTCGGCGTCGACACGATCTGGTTCAACCCGCTGTTCGCGAGCCCGTTCGCCGACGCCGGGTACGACGTCGCCGACTACCTGCAGGTCGCGCCGCGCTACGGCACCAACGACGACCTCGTCGAGCTCGTTGCGAAGGCGCGCGAGCGCGGGATCCGCGTGCTGCTCGACCTCGTCGTCGGGCACACGTCGATCGAGCACCCGTGGTTCCAGGCGGAGCTGAACGCCGACGGGCCGTCGCCCGAGGGCGACCGCTACGTGTGGTCGGAGGACCCGCCCCTGCGCGACACCTCGGGCGACATCCCCGGCACGGCGGCGTGGGTGCGCTCGCCCGGGCCTCGGCCCGGCTGGTACCTGAAGAACTTCTACGACGCGCAGCCCGCGCTCAACTTCGGCTGGGGCTCGGTCCCGGACGACGAGCCGTGGCGCGACGCCGTCGACGCGCCCGGTCCTCGCCGCAACCGCGAGAGCCTGAAAGAGATCCTCGGCTTCTGGCTCTCACGCGGCGTGTCGGGATTCCGCGTCGACATGGCGTTCTCGCTCGTGAAGGACGACCCCGGCCACGTCGAGGCGATCGCGCTGTGGCGCGAGATCCGCGCGTGGCTCGACGAGCACCACCCGGAGGCGGTGCTGCTGCCCGAGGGGCCCGAGCCGCGCACCGACGGGTCGCTCGCGTTCAGCGCCGACTTCTTCCTCGTGATCTTCCAGGCGCACGCGAGCCTGTTCGACAACGGCTATGCCGGGCGCCTGCCGTTCCACGAGCCGATGGAGCCGTTCTTCGACGCCCGCGGCCTCGGCACCACCGAGGTCTTCCTGCGCCACTGGGACGCCGCCCGCGAGGCCGACCCGCAGCGGCCGATCATCCTCGCCAGCGCCGACCACGACTACGACCGGCTGCGCTGCGGGCCGCGCACGCCCGAGCAGCTCGGCGCCGCCTGGACCTTCCTGCTCACGTGGGGCTCGGTGCCGTCGATCTACTACGGCGACGAGATCGGCATGCGCTACCTGCCCGGCATGCCCGACGTCGAGGGCGCGATCTGCAACCCCGCCTACGACCGCGCCGGCTGCCGCACCCCGATGCAGTGGGACGACGGCCCCAACGCCGGGTTCTCCAGAGCGCCGGCGTCGTCGCTCTACCTGCCGGTCGACGACGCGCCCGACCGGCCGACCGTCGCGGCGCAGCTCGACGACCCCGGCTCGACGCTGCACCTCGTGCGCCGACTCATCCGCCTGCGCCGCGAGGTGCCGGTGCTCGGGGGCCGGGCGAGCACCGAGGTCGTGCACGGCGGCTACCCGTTCGCCTACGTCCGCGGCGGCACCCACCTCGTCGTGGTGAACCCGCGGGAGGAGCCGGCGTCGCTCGTCACCGACGTCGCGGGCTCGGCCGAGATCCTGCTGGGCGTGGGCTGCACGACGTCGTCGTCGGACGCCGGGCTCGAGCTGCGGCTCGACGGGTTCGGCTACGCCGTGCTGGCCCTGCAGACGCAGTAGGGGGACGACCGGCGCGCGGGGCGCGCGACGACTAGCGTCGGGACCGGGGACGAGGAGGTCCAGGTCGTGGGTGCAACGACGGGGACGGCGCCGGGCGCCGTCGTCACGGGCGCGGGGTCGGGCATCGGCCGGGCGATCGCGCACAGGCTGGCGGCCGAGGGCTGGCGCGTCGTCGTCAACGACATCGACGCCGGCCGCGCCCACGCCGTGGCCCGCGAGATCGACGGCGTCGGCGTGCCGGGCGACTGCGCGACCCGCGACGGGATCGGCGCCCTGCTCGACGCGGCCACGGACGCCCTCGGCCGCATCGACGTCTACGTCGCCAACGCCGGTGTGGCGATCGGCCGCGGCCTCGAGACCTCCGACGCCGACTGGGAGTCCGCCTTCGAGGTCAACGTCCTCGCCCACGTCCGCGCCGCGCAGAAGCTCGTGCCCGCGTGGCTCGCCGACGGCAAGGGCGGCCGGTTCGTCGTCACGGCGTCGGCAGCGGGCCTGCTCACGATGCTCGGCAACGCGCCGTACTCCGTCACCAAGCACGGCGCCGTGGCGTTCGCGGAGTGGCTGTCGGCGACGTACCGCGACCAGGGCATCGTCGTGCAGGCGCTGTGCCCGCAGGGCGTGCGGACGCCGATGATCCGTGACGTCGGCGCCGTGAAGCCGCTGCTCGACAACGACTCCACGCTCGAGCCGGAGGACGTCGCCGAGGTGCTGTGGCAGGCGTTCGCCGACGACCGGTTCCTCGTCCTGCCGCACCCCGAGGTCGCCACGTACTACACCGCGCGCGCGACCTCGCCCGACCAGTGGCTCGGCGCCATGAACGGCCTGCAGGTGAAGCTCGGCATCCCGCGCCTCGGGGCCGGACCCGCATGACCGACGACCTCCCCGGCCTCGACCTCGACGCCGTCGCCGCCTGGCTCGACGGCGTCCGACCCGGCCTGCGCTCCGGCGCGCTCAGCGGCTCGGTCATCGCGGGCGGCATGTCGAACCTGACCTACCGCGTGACCGACGGGACCACGACGTGGGCGCTGCGGCGCCCGCCGCTCGGCCACGTGCTGTCGACGGCGCACGACATGGCCCGCGAGTTCCGGGTGATCAGCGCGCTGCACGGCACCGGCGTCCCCGTGGCCGAGCCGGTGGTGCTCTGCGAGGACGACGCGGTGGTGAGCGCGCCGTTCTACCTCATGGGCTTCGTCGACGGCGTCGTGCTCGACAAGGCCGACGTCGTCGCGGCCCTCACGCCCGACGACGCGCGGCGCTCCTGCGAGCTGCTCATGACGACGCTGCTCGCCCTGCACGACGTCGACCCGTCGTCGGTCGGCCTCGACGGGTTCGGGCGCCCCGACGGCTACCTGCAGCGGCAGGTGAAGCGGTGGACGACGCAGTGGGAGGCCTCGCAGACCGAGCCGCGCGAGGGCGTCGAGGAGCTCGTGCGCCGGCTCGCCGACGAGCTGCCCGAGCAGAGCGCGCCCGGCATCGTCCACGGCGACTACCGGCTCACCAACGTCATCTTCCGCCGCGACGTGTCGGCCATCGCGGCCGTCGTCGACTGGGAGATGGCGACCGTGGGCGACCCGCTCGCCGACGTCGGCCTGCTCGTCGTCTACCAGACCCTCGCGGCCGGCGGGATGTTCGGCGGCGTCGCGACGTCGCCGTCCGCGGGCTTCCTGGCCCCCGACGAGATGGTGGCGCTCTACGCCGCCGGCTCGACGCGCGACCTGTCGTCGCTGCGGTGGTACGTCGCGTTCGGCTGGTTCAAGCTCGCCGTCATCGCGCAGGGGATCCACGCCCGCTTCGTGCAGGGCAAGACCGTCGGCGCCGGGTTCGACCAGGTCGGCGCCCAGGTGCAGAGGCTGCTCGACCAGTCCGCGCGCGCCCTCGACGGGCGCTGAAGGAGGCAGGGATGGACTTCCGGCACAGCGACCTGTCGCTGGAGTACCAGGGGCGCGTGCAGGCGTTCCTCGACGAGCACGTCTACCCGTCGGAGCACGAGTTCGAGCAGCAGGTCGCGGCGAACCGCGCTGCCGGCACGCCGCACCGCACGCCCGGCGTCGTCCAGACGCTCAAGGCCGAGGCGCGCTCGCGCGGGCTGTGGAACCTGTTCCTGCCCGACGCCGAGCACGGCGCGGGCCTCTCGGTGCTCGACTACGCGCCCATCGCCGAGCTCTCCGGCCGGTCGGCGGCGCTCGCGCCGGAGGCCATGAACTGCGCGGCGCCCGACACGGGCAACATGGAGCTGCTGCACCTGTTCGGCACGCCCGAGCAGAAGGAGCGGTGGCTCGAGCCGCTGCTCGACGCGCGGATCCGCTCGTGCTTCTCGATGACCGAGCCCGACGTCGCGTCGTCGGACGCCACCAACATCGCGGCGTCCGCCCGGGTGGACGGCGACCGGATCATCCTCAACGGCCGCAAGTGGTGGTCGACCGGCGCGATGCGGCCGGAGTGCGAGATCTCGATCGTCATGGCGGTGACGGATCCCGACGCCGACCGCCACCAGCGGCACACGATGATCCTCGTCCCGACGTCGACGCCCGGCCTCACCATCGAGCGGTCGACGACGGTGTTCGGCTACGACGACGGCCCGCACGGCGGCCACGGCGTCATCACCTACGACGACGTCGAGGTGCCGACGTCGAACATCCTCGGCCACCGCGGCGGCGGCTTCGCGCTCGCCCAGGCCCGCCTCGGCCCGGGGCGCATCCACCACTGCATGCGCTCGATCGGCATGGCCGAGCGCGCGCTCGACCTCATGATCGCCCGGGCCGCGGAGCGGGTGGCGTTCGGCAAGCCGATCGCTGCGCAGGGCGTGGTGCAGGAGTGGATCGCCGAGTCCCGGATCCGCATCGAGCAGGCCCGGCTGCTCACCCTCAAGGCCGCGTGGATGATCGACGCCGTCGGGGTGAAGGAGGCGCGCACGGAGATCGCCGCCATCAAGGTGGTGGCCCCGCGCACCGCGCTCTGGGTCGTGGACAAGGCGATCCAGGTGCACGGCGCTGCCGGCGTCAGCGACGACACCCCGCTGGCCGAGATGTGGGCGGGCCTGCGCACCCTCCGCCTCGCCGACGGCCCCGACGAGGTCCACCTCGCCAGCATCGCCAAGCACCAGCTCCGCCAGCACCTTCCGCGCTGACTTCCTGATGAAGGGTCCCAAGGACCAATAGAGCCAGACAGTTCCACCCTTCACCGAGGAGCCAGCCGCTGCCGAGCCGACGCCGTCCGACAGTGACGCGAAGGCACGCCTGGTCAGAGCCACGAACATGAAGGGCGTACTTGTACGGCTCTATTGGTCGTAGGGACCCTTCATACGGAACGGCGGGCGGCGAAGAAGCGGGCGAGGAGGTCGGAGCAGTCGGCGGCGAGGACGCCGGGGACGACCTCGGGGCGGTGGTTGAGCCGGCCGTCGCGCAGCACGTCCCACAGCGAGCCGGCCGCGCCGTACTCGTCGTTCCACGCGCCGAACACCACGCGCGACACCCGCGAGAGCCACACCGCGCCCGCGCACATCGGGCACGGCTCGAGCGTCACCGCGAGCGTGCAGCCGTCGAGCCGCCACGTGCCCAGGGCCGACGCCGCCCGGCGGATCGCCACCACCTCGGCGTGCGCCGTCGGATCATGCGTCGCCTCGCGCTCGTTGGAGCCGACGGCGAGCACCTCGCCGGACGGCGACAGGACGACGGCGCCGATCGGCACCTCGCCGGCCTCGCCCGCACGGCGCGCCTCGTCGAGCGCCAGCCTCAGCGCCGCGACATCGGCCTCCCGCACCTGCACCTCGTGATCATCCCACCGACGTCCGTAGCGCGGGCCAGCCCGACGTCCAGACGGCGGGCGGCACGGCAGACCCCCGGAGCCACGGGCGGCGCGACATCGGGACGGAGCGGGCACGGCGAGGCGGCCGGACGCACCCGCGCAGAGGCGGGGCCGGGTCAGTCGGGGAGCTGCTCGAGGACGGCGTCGAACTGCTCGCCGAAGCCGAGGCGGCTTGCGATGCTGGCAAGCACCTCGTCGGGCCACATCTCGGGGTCGTCGAGCAGCAGCTCGATCTCCTCGGGCCCCATCCCCAGGTCGTCGACGATCCTGAGGTCGCCGGCGGGCACGACCTCGTCCTCCTCGGCGTCCACCTCGTCGGGGATGCCGAGCCGGTCGAGGGCGTCGGCGCCGATCGGCCACTCCTCGGCGGCGAGCATGTCGGACACAAGCAGGCGCACATCGGTGCCGCGCACCCGGGCCAGGACGAAGAACTCCTCCGCGACCGACACCAGGCCGAGCACCCCGGTCTCGCCGGGCTGCACGCGCAGCGCGTCCACGAGGCCCTCGAGGGTCTCGCCCGTGCGCGGCGGCAGGGCCACGACCTGCCAGAGGTTGTTCTCGCGCCAGGCTGCGACGGCGAAGTCGACGGCGGCGTCGTCCATGACGCACCTCCCGACCCGCGACGCTGCGGCCGCCCGGACGGACGACGTGCCCAGCGTGTCAGAACGGCGCCCGGGACGGTGCCCCTTCGGGGATGCCCGGGGTGATGCGGGACTCACCCCGCGACGCCGGAGGCGCGGCCCACTACTGTCCGGGCCATGCCCGACAGCCTGCGCATCCACGTCGCCGACCACCCGCTCATCGCGCACAAGCTCACGACGCTGCGCGATGTCCGCACCGACTCCCCCACGTTCCGCCGCCTCGCCGACGAGCTCGTGGCCCTGCTCGCCTACGAGGCCACGCGGGGGATCCGCGTGGAGCAGGTGGCCGTGAGCACGCCGGTCGCGCCCGCCATGGGCGTCAAGCTCGCCGACCCGCGCCCGATCGTCGTCCCGATCCTGCGGGCCGGACTCGGCATGCTCGACGGCATGATGCGGCTGCTCCCGACGGCGGAGGTCGGCTTCCTCGGCATGATCCGCGACGAGGAGTCGCTCACCGTCTCGACGTACGCCGACCGCGTGCCGCAGAGCCTCGCCGGCCGCCAGGTGTTCCTGCTCGACCCGATGCTCGCCACCGGCGGCACGCTGGTCGACGCCATCAACCTGCTGCTCGGCCGCGGCGCCACCGACGTCACCGCGATCTGCCTGCTCGCCGCTCCCGAGGGCCTCGAGCGCCTGCGCCGCGCCTTCGACGACCGCGACGTCGCCGTCACCGTCGTCACCGCCGGCCTCGACGAGCGGCTCAACGACAAGGGCTACATCGTCCCGGGCCTCGGCGACGCGGGCGACCGCCTGTACGGCGTCGTCGGCTAGCCGCCTACACCTACGACGAAGGCCCGCACCCTCCGAGGGTGCGGGCCTTCGTGCGTGATGGATCAGATCGAGAAGTTCTTCGCATTCGACGCCCAGTACGTCGTCTCGACCGAGACGACGCGGTAGGTGCCCGACCGCAGCGTGCGGTAGCCGAAGGAGTACGTGCCGGTCGAGGTGATGGTGGCGTTGCCGACCGTCACCCACGAGCCGCCGGAGCTGCGCTGCAGCTGCGCGCTGCCGCCGACCCGGGTGACCTTGCCGTAGACCTTCGTGGCGCTGCCCGAGCGCAGCTTGCTGATGGTGATGTCGGGACGCACGCGGACCTTGATGGTGCCGTTGGTCGTGTCCTTCTTCACCAGCGCGTTGGTGCCCGGGTAGACCCAGCGGAACCACGTGTTGCGGGTGAGGTACGGCGTCGTGCCGTTGAACGAGCCCGCCGGGTAGGTGCCCCAGCCGATGAAGTTCGCACCGCTCGTCGTGACCTCGTTCCACACCGGGGTGGAGGCGAACGGGTTCGTCGAGTACTGCAGCTTCCCCTGGAACACCGCGAAGGCGTCGGCCGACGCCGTCTGGCCCGGCAGCGGCGCGAGATACGAGGCGTACGACAGGTAGGCCAGCCGCTTGTTGTAGCCCACGACTGTGCCGGACATGTACAGCTGCGCGTTGGCCGTGGCAGCGTTGCGTGCGACCGAGATGCGCGCGGGCGCGTTGGCGACGGGGGCGTACGACGTCGTGGTGTCGCCGAGCGGGAAGCTGTTGGACGACGGCGAGCCGGGTGCGAGCGGGTTCGCGGCCTTGATGTACGAGCTCACGACCGGGCTGCTGCCGGTGTCCTTCCACATCCACCACTCGTCCGCGGCGTCCTTGCGGATGCGGTAGCGCCCGTCCACCTGCGCATCGACGTTGGTCTCGGAGCCGCTGGGCGTGGCGAGCGTGCCGGTGAAGGACGTCGTGATCGACGAGTCGTCGTTGGTGGTCTGGTAGAGCACGGTCGAATCGCTGATGAAGACGACGTCGCCGGAGATGAACGCGTTCGGGTCGGTCTTGAGCTTGCCGTAGTACGGGATCGTGCTCGGGCTCGTGCCGTTCCAGCTCAGGCCGGTCGCGCGGATCCGGCTGGTGCCGTCGTTCTTCTGGTAGACCACCGCGACGCGCGTGCCGCCGGGCGAGATGGCCATGCCCGCCGCTACCTCGCCGGCGGCGGGGCGGAACTTCGTCGAGACGCGCGCGATCGTGCCGGCGGCGGCCCAGTCGCCCGGCTTCACGGTGTAGCTGTAGATATCGCCTCCGGCCATCCACCACACCTTGGTGCCGGCGGCGTTGATGACCGGCGCGGGGCTGAGGTCGTAGAGGCTCGCGATCACACGCGTGACCCGGTTGCCGCCGCCCAGGTCGTGGACCAGCACCAAGCCGTACACGGCGTCGGCGTTGTCGGTGCTGCCGTCGCCGGTGCGCAGAGCAGCGACCCAGGTCCTGCCGTCCTGGGAGACGTCGTAGCCGAACGCGTAGTAGTTGGCTGCGAGCGCGCTCGTCGACCCTCCGGAGCCGTCGTTGAACCACGACGACACCACCGAGCCGCCGCCGGCGCGGTCGAGCATCGTGAGGCGGTCGCCGGTCTCGGCGTAGGCCGAGGTGGCGAGGGCGGGCAGCGAGACCGCGACGAGGGCAGCGGACGCGAGGCCGAGGACGGCGCGGGTGGCGGTGCGGGCCTGCATGGCTCGAGGTACTCCCGTGGGCTCGGGTACGCGGGCGGGGCCGCGCCGGAGGGGCGCCAGGCGCCCCGTGCATCGTGGTAGAGACGTCCCCCGGATCGGGACCGTTTCGCAGTATCACACGGTGTGACGGCGTTCATGCCAGCCGGCCGGGGCCCTCACCCGCCCGTGGAGCACAACGGCGCCGACGCCGCGCAGCCGGGGCGCGACCGGACTCCGGAGACGGGCTGCCCCGTCCCGGACGACCGCCTAGGGTCCCCGCATGGGACTGACCGGCGTCCTCCACCCCGAGGGCTACCACGGCCGCCGACGCACGTCGTCGTACTTCGAGGGCTGGTACGTCAAGCTCGTGTCGGCCGACCGGTCGTCGCGCTGGGCGGTCATCCCCGGGGTCTTCCTCGCACCCGACGGCGGCGGCGAGGCGTTCGTGCAGGTGCTCGACGGCCGCACGGGCGAGACCTGGTACCACGAGTACGACGTCGCCGAGTTCGGCGCCGAGGACGACTGCTTCTCCGTCCGCGTCGGCCCCAACCGGTTCTCCGACCGCGGCGTCGTGCTCGACCTGCCGAGCCTGCGCGGCGAGGTCCGCTTCACCACCCCGCTCGACCCGTGGCCGGTCACGCTGCTCTCGCCCGGCGTCATGGGCTGGTACGCGTGGGTGCCGAAGATGGAGTGCAAGCACGGCGTGGTGTCCCTGGGCCACGGCCTCGCCGGCGAGCTCGACCATGACGGCACGGCGTCGTCGTTCGACGGCGGCTGGGGCTACCTCGAGAAGGACTGGGGAGCGGCGTTCCCCGCCGGCTACGTATGGGTGCAGACCAACCACTTCAGCAGCCCGGGCACCTGCCTCATGGCCTCGATCGCCGTGATCCCGTGGCTGCGCTCGGAGTTCACCGGCCACATCGTCGGCCTCAAGCACGACGGCGTCCTGCACCGCTTCACCACCTACACCGGCGCGCGCACCACCAGCATCGAGATCGACGACGACGAGGTGCGCTGGTCGCTGCGCGGCAAGGACGGCGCCACGCTCGACATCACCGCCGACCGTCCCCGCGGCGGGCTGCTCAAGGCGCCGGTCCGCACCGAGATGCATCGGCGGGTCGAGGAGACCCTCGACGCCACGGTGCGGGTGCGCCTCGCCGACCGCGACGGGCGCGTGCTGCTCGACGACGTCGGGGCATGCGCCGGCCTCGAGGTGCACGGCGACCTCGAGCGGATGATCCGCGACGTCACGTCCTGAGGCGTCCGGTCCCCGGAGGCGGAACAGCGGCCGCGCGGGCAGGGTTGGTGGACACGCACCGTCCCCCCCACCGTGCTGCTCGGCAGCACCCGTCAACGGAGGCCCCCGTGCCCGTTCGTGAAGCGTCCACCTCCTGGCAGGGCGACCTGCAGACCGGCTCCGGCGTCGTCACCCTCGAGTCGAGCAGCGCCGGCCAGTTCCCCGTCACCTTCCCCCGCCGCGCGGGCGAGCCCGAGGGCCAGACCAGCCCCGAGGAGCTCGTGGCTGCGGCGCACTCCGCCTGCTTCGCGATGTCGCTGTCGAACGGCCTCAGCAAGGGCGGCACGCCGCCGACCTCGCTGTCGGTCAGCGCCGAGGTCACCCTCGACACCGCATCGCTCACGATTACGACCATCGCGCTCACCGTCGACGGCGTCGTGCCCGGCGTGAGCCAGGAGGCGTTCGCCGAGGCCGCGAAGGCCGCCAAGGAGGGCTGCATCATCAGCCGCGCCCTGGCCGGCGTCCCCGAGATCACCGTCGAGGCCACCCTGCTCGAGGGCTGACCCCGCACCTCCGCGTCGACGGCCGCCCCGCTCCTCCGGGGCGGCCGTCGTGCTGCCTGGGCCGGGCAATCCCGGCGAGCCCGGCGCGCTCCGGCCGGAGATCCGCGATGCTCGACGCACTGCTCGAGCCGGCCCGGGACCACGGATGCCGACTTGCGCCGCACGGGAATCCGTGGTGATAGTTGACTGTTGAACTACCTGTCCGGCGACCGCCGGGCGAGCAACGACCCCGGAGGCTGACATGCCCGCCGTCACCGTCGACGACATCACCGTGCTGCCGCGCGTGCGGCGACCCGATCCGGGCCTGGTGCAGGGGCGCGCCGTCCGCAGCGTGACCACCGCGCCGACCGGCTTCGAGGGCGAGGGCTTCCCCGTGCGCCGCGCCTTCGCCGGCGTCCCTGCGGAGCTCCTCGACCCGTTCATCATGATGGATCAGATGGGCGAGGTGGAGTACGCGCCCGGCGAGCCCAAGGGCACCCCGTGGCACCCCCACCGCGGCTTCGAGACCGTCACCTACATCATGGACGGCTCGTTCATCCACCAGGACTCCCACGGCGGCGGCGGCGTCATCACCGACGGCGACACGCAGTGGATGACGGCCGGCTCGGGCCTGCTGCACATCGAGACCCCGCCCGAGGCGCTGGTCATGAGCGGCGGCATGTTCCACGGCCTGCAGCTGTGGGTGAACCTCCCGCGCGAGAACAAGATGGCCGCGCCGCGCTACCAGGACCTGCGCGCGAGCGACGTCGTCCTGCTGTCGAGCGACGACGGCGGCGCGCTGCTGCGCGTCATCGCCGGCGACCTCGGCGGCCACACCGGCCCCGGATCCACCCACACGCCGATGGCGATGGTGCACGCCTCCATCGCTGCCGGCGCGCAGATGACCATCCCGTGGCGCCAGGACTTCAACGCCCTCGTCTACGTCCTGTCGGGCACCGGCACCGTCGGCGAGGAGAAGCGCCCGGTCCGCACCGGCCAGCTCGCCGTCCTCGGCAACGGCGGCTCGCTCACCGTGGCGGCCGACGCGTCGCAGGAGAGCCGGCTGTCCGGCCTCGACGTCGTCATCCTCGGCGGCGAGCCGATCCGCCAGCCGATCGCCTGGCACGGGCCGTTCGTCATGAACACCCAGCGCGAGCTGATCCAGGCCTTCGAGGACTTCCAGGCCGGCCGCCTGGGCACCGTGCCGCCGGACGGCATCCAGCCCTTCCACGCCTGACCCGCACCACCACCAGCCCCCCGGGGTTGCTCGAGTAACAGTGCGAATGTTCGGTTTGACGGTCTCGAAACCGAACATTCGCACTGTTACTCGCGACAAGTCAGGGGCGGGATCGGGGCTGGCGGTGCGGGGGGCCGGTCGGGTTTGGCAGGGTTGCGGCGTGACGTCCCGCGACTACGCCGTGCTGCGCTCCCCCGTGTCGACAGTCGTCCTCACCGACGACGCCGACGTGCCGCGGATCGTCCACTGGGGGGCGCCGCTGGCCGACCCCGTCGACGCCGAAGCGCTCGACGCCCTGACCGACGCCCCCGTGCCGCAGGGGAGCCTCGACGGCACGGTCCCGCTCTCGCTGCTCCCCGAGCTCGCGCGGGGCTGGTCCGCGCACGGCGGCATCGCCGGCCACCGCCCGGACGGCACCGCGTGGGCGCCGCTGCTCCGCCGGACGTCGTCGAGCACCGACGGCTCCCGGTTCGCGTGGACCGGGTCCGACGCCGACGCCGGGCTCACGGCGACGCTCGTGGTCGCGCTCGACGAGCACGGCGTCGTCACCGTCGACGCGTCGCTGACCAACGACGGCCCGACGCCGTACTCGCTCGACTCGCTCGCGCCGGTGCTGCCGCTGCCCGGCCGCGCGCAGGAGGTGCTCACCCTCACCGGCCGGTGGATCAAGGAGAACCAGGACCACCGCACGCTGCTCGGGCCGGTGGCCGTGGTGCGCGAGAACCGTCGCGGCAAGACCTCGCAGGAGTCGTCCCCCACCATCGCCGTCGGCACCACCGGCTTCAGCGAGGAGCGCGGCGAGCTGTGGTTCGCGCACCTCGCGTGGAGCGGCGACCACCGCGCGCACGCCGAGACCCTGTCGGACGGACGCCGGTTCCTCGCGCTCTCCGAGCTGCTGCTGCCGGGCGAGGTCGCGCTGCAGCCCGGGGAGACGTACGCCGCGCCGCAGATCGTCGCGACGTGGTCGGCGTCGGGCCTGACGACGGCGTCGCAGCAGCTGCACGCGGCCGTCCGCGCGCGCCCGTCGCACCCGAAGCGCCCCCGGCCCGTCCTGCTCAACACGTGGGAGGCCGTCTACTTCAACCACGACCTCGACGAGCTGAAGCGCCTCGCCGACGCCGCCGCCGAGGTCGGCGTCGAGCGGTTCGTCCTCGACGACGGCTGGTTTCGCGGCCGCGACGACGACACCTCGTCGCTGGGCGACTGGTACGTCGACGAGCGCAAGTACCCCCACGGCCTCGGCGTCCTGGTCGACCACGTCACGGGCCTGGGCCTGGAGTTCGGCCTGTGGGTCGAGCCGGAGATGGTCAACCCCGACAGCGACCTCTACCGCGCGCACCCGGACTGGGCGCTCGGCATCGCCGGCCAGCCGCTCGTGCTCGGCCGCAACCAGCTGGTGCTCGACCTCGGCCGCGAGGAGGTATCGGCCTACCTGCTCGAGCGGCTCGACGCGCTGCTGGCCGACCACGACATCGCCTACCTCAAGTGGGACATGAACCGCGACCTCGTCGCGGCCGGTGGGCGCGACGGCGCTGCGGGCGTGCATCGGCAGACGCTGGCGCTCTACGCGCTGCTCGACGAGCTGCGCCGCCGCCACCCCGGCGTCGAGATCGAGTCGTGCTCCTCGGGCGGCGGCCGGGTCGACCTCGGCATCGCAGCCCGCACCGACCGGTTCTGGACGTCGGACTGCAACGACGCCCTCGAGCGCCAGCGCATCCAGCGCGGGTTCAGCTACCTGCTGCCGCCCGAGCTCATGGGCGCGCACGTGGGCGGCGCCTGGTCGCACACCACGACCCGCACACAGGTGCTCCCGTTCCGCGCGGGGACCGCGATCTTCGGCCACCTCGGCTTCGAGTGGAACCTGCTGCACGCCACCGACGAGGAGCGCGCTGGCATCCGCGGCGTGATCGAGGCGCACAAGCAGCTGCGCCCGCTGCTGCACTCCGGCCGCGTCGTCCGCGTCGACCACCCGGACCCGTCGGCGCTCGTGCACGGCGTCGTCGCGCAGGACGGCAGCGAGGCGCTGTTCTCCTACGCGCAGCTCACGACGACCGACACCAGCCTGCCCCTCCCTGCCCGGCTCCCCGGGCTCGACCCCGATCGCAGCTACCGGCTCTCGCGGCTCCTGCTCCCCGGGCCGCAGTGGGACCCCGGCAAGCACCACCCGTCGTGGTACGACGAGCCCGTCGTCGTCCGCGGCGACCTGCTGGGCTCGGTCGGCGTGCCTCTCGGCGTCCACGTGCCCGAGCAGGTCACGCTGATCAGGCTCGAGGCGGTCTGACCCGCTGCGCGGAGGCGCGCCGCACGGTTGGATACGGCGCATGACCGACACCATCCGCTGGGGGATCATCGGCACCGGCGGCATCGCCGCTGCCTTCGCGCGCGACCTGCGCCTGCTCGACGACGCAGAGGTGGTGGCCGTCGGCTCGCGCAGCCAGGAGGGCGCCGACCGCTTCGGCGACGAGCACGGCATCGCGCGGCGCCACGCGTCGTACGCCGACCTCGCGGCCGATCCCGACGTCGACGCCGTCTACGTCGCGACGCCCCACCCCGGCCACCACGACGCCGCGCTGCTCGCGATCGAGGCCGGCAAGGCGGTGCTGGTGGAGAAGCCGTTCACGATGAACGCCGCCGAGGCGCGCTCGCTCGTCGGGGCAGCACGGGCGCGGGGCACGTTCCTCATGGAGGCGATGTGGACCCGCCACCTCCCCCACGTGCTGGAGATCCGCCGGCTCATCGACGAGGGCGCGATCGGCGACGTCGTGCTCGTGACGGCCGAGCACGGCCAGTGGTTCGCCGACGACTCCGCCTTCCGGCTCTTCGCCCCCGAGCTCGGCGGCGGCGCGCTGCTCGACCTCGGCATCTACCCCGTGTCGTTCGCGCACATGGTGCTCGGCACACCGCAGCGCATCCTCGCGGCGAGCGACCCGGCCTTCACCGGCGTCGACGCGCAGACCTCGGCGATCCTGCAGTACGCCGGCGGCGCCCACGCCGTCGTCACGACGACGCTGCGCGCGCAGAGCGAGTGCCACGCCTCGATCGCCGGGCGCGAGGGCCGCATCGAGATCGACGGCGTCTTCTACCGTCCGACGTCGTTCCGGCTCGTGCGCCGCGACGGCCGCCACGACGGCGAGACCACCACGTTCGCCTTCGACGAGCCGGGACACGGCCTGCGCTACCAGGCCGCCGAGGTCGGGCGCTGCCTGCGCGAGGGGCTCACGGAGTCGCCGCGCCTGCCCCTCGACGAGACCGTGGCGATCATGGAGACCCTCGACGAGATCCGCCGCCAGGTCGGACTCACCTACCCCGGCCTCGACTGAGCGCCGGTCCGCTCAGGCGTCAGCCGGTGGCGCGGGTGTCGGTCCAGCCGGGGCCGCACAGGTCACCGCCGTCGCAGCAGGGCTGCAGGTAGTGGCAGACCGGGCACTGGTCCTTGCCGCCCTTGCGGACGAGGTCGGCGCGCTCGCACTGCGGGCAGGGTCCGGGGCTCTGGAACACGGCCACGAGGCTACGAGCACCGGGCCACCCGCTGCGGGCGACACGCGGCGCCCGCAGTTGTGCCGGTGACAGCGCTGGGTCAGTGCGCGTAGGTCGGCGCGAGGTAGGCGCGGCCGAGAGTGTGGAAGGCGAGGTTGAAACCCACCACCGCCGGCGTGGCCGACCCGTCGACGCCGAGGGCCGGGACGTCGACGGCGTGCACGACGAAGAAGTACCGGTGCGGCATGTCGCCGGGGGGCGGGGCGCAGCCGCCGTACGACGAGGCGCCGAAGTCGGCCCGCACGTGGAAGGCCCCGCCGGGCAGCGTCGCGTCGGACTCGCCGGCGTTCTGCTCGAGGCTGGTGACGTCGGCCGGGATGTCGACCGCGACCCAGTGCCAGAAGCCCGACGGGATCGGCGCATCCGGGTCGAAGCAGGTGACGACGAAGCTCTGCGTGCCCTCGGGGAAGCCCGACCACGCCAGCTGCGGCGAGCGGTTCTGGCCGCCGGCGGAGTCGTGGACGAAGGTGAGCGCGGCCTGCTCGCCGTCGACGACGTCGGTGCTCGTGAGCTCGAAGGTCGGGACGGGCGGCAGGTAGTCGTAGGGGTTCACCGCGCGCTGGCGCTCGAGGCCCATCGGGTGCTCGCTTCCTCGTGGTCGGCCGGCTGCGGCCGAGGTCCGGTGGCGACGTCGTGCACCGGTGATCCTTCCCCTCCGGGAGGCCGCACGCACGCCGATCGGCGTCCCCGTTGGGAGCAGCCGGAGCGGGCCGTCGGCGACGGCCCTGTGCATGGATCTGGGGACAACGTGGGGACATCCGGTGCACGACGCGCGCAGGTCCTGTGCACATCCTGTGGGTGGACGATCTTCTTCAGAAACTTCCGCGAAACCCCTTGTGCCGCTTGCGGAAACCGGCGTAGAACTACGCCACCGCAGAGCGAGACGGCGGGCCGGCCGGAGGCGACTCCGGCACCGCGCAGGACCGGGCGACCGGACCCGCGAGGGGCCTGACGAGGAGCTCGGCGGGACGCCGAGCGAGACGGCGGGCACGCGGGAGGCGACTCCGGCACCGCGCAGTACCGGGCGACCGGACCGGCGAGGGCCCGACGACTGGCGAGGCAGCCGAGCACGACGACGAGCCACCCCGGGGCGACCTGGGACGGCGGGCCACCGGGAGACCGGAGGCGCGACGGGCCCGACGGCGAGCACGGCAGCCGAGGAAGGGAAGGCAGGCGGACGGACCACCAGCCGTCGGCGCCGCGGGCAACCGCAGCGGTGGCGCGGTGGAACGGCAGCCGGCCGGACACCTCGGTCAGCACCACGCAGAGCACCGGGTCCACCGGAGGGCGACCTCCGACGACGGCGCAGCGGGCGACCGCGGCGACGGCGGGGCACGGAGAGCCACGTGAGGTGCAGCACCCAGCAGGTGCACCGGGTCCACCGGAGGGCGACCTCCGACGACGGCGCAGCGGGCGACCGCGGCGGCGACGGGGCACGGAGGCGGGCGGGGTGCGACGCCGACGACAGACGGCGGGGCCGTTCGGGAGACCGAGGGCGGCGGACCGGGCGACCGGGACGGCGTCGAGGCCGCGCAGGAGTCGACGGCGGCCGCCGATGCGATCGGCGGACCGGCCGGGGCGACCTGGCACCGGCGCGAAACGCGGGCGACCGCGCGACGCGACGAGGTCCGACGGACGCACGGCAGCACAGAAGGTCGACCTTGCGGCCGGGGCAACCTGGCCGCAGGCCGGCCGGATGTGCAACGCGGGGCCCCTCGATCTCATACATCGAGGGGCCCCGCACCGTTTGCGCGACGGCTCTCGCCGTCGACCCTCAGTCTGCCCGCGCCAGCGCCCGCTGCCCGCCAGCGACACGGCCGGGCCGCTGCGAGCCGCGTCACGCGGCGGGAGCCACCCCGCCCCGGCTCCGTGGTGCGGGCCCAGCCGCCGCCGCTTAGCGTCGGTCCATGGACCCGCTGCCCCCGGACGTGCGCCGCCTCGTCGGCGTCTACCGCGCGGAGGGGTCGCTGCGCGGCGAGCTGGCCTACCTCGCCGGCAAGCTCCTCGGCCGCGCCCACTGCTCGCTGTGCGACATCACCCACTCCCCGGTGCGGCGCAAGGCCGCCTGGGATCGGATGGCGGCGGGCCTCGGCGTCCCGTTCGAGCTGGCCCACCTCGACGAGCGCGCCCCCGACGTCGCGGCACTGGTGACCGGCTGGGACGACGCGCCCGCCGTCCTCGTGGAGCGCGACGGCGGCCTGCAGGTGCTGCTGGGACCGGTCGACCTCGAGCCCCTCCACGGCGACGTCGACGCCTTCGAGCGGGCGCTGCGCGCGGCCCTGCAGCCCTCAGAGCCCGCAGCCGACCCCGCCGTGCCGGAGAGCCCGCACGGCGTCGAGCGCGCCTCCTGACGACGCTCCCGAGCCTCGTCAGGGCCCTCCGGCCGCGCGTGCGGCTGGCTAGCCTCCCGGTATGGCCGACGCCCCGGACCCCCAGCGCACCGACGACGCGAGCCGCGCGCTCGCCGCGAAGCTCGCGCGCATCGCGGCGTTCGAGGCGCGCACCCGCGCCAACCCGCTGACGAAGGTCACCCGGCACCTGAGCCGCACCGCGTGGTTCGCCGCGGTCTACCGGCGCATCGGGCCGCGGGTCGACCCGGCGTTCATGAAGATCCGCGACGGCCGCGCGATGGCGGCGTTCTACGGCTTCCCGTTCTGCACGCTGCACACGACCGGCGCCAAGAGCGGCCAGCCCCGGGAGTCGGCGCTGCTCTACATCCGCGACGGCGATGACGTGATGCTGCTCGGCACCAACTTCGGCCAGCCCAAGCACCCGGCCTGGACCGCGAACCTCCTGGCCAACCCCGACGCCGCGGTGACGATCGGCCCGGAGACCCTGCAGGCCCGGGCGCAGCTCGTCGACGACACCGAGTGGCAGCAGCAGTTCCCGCGGTTCGTCGCGATCTACCCGGGCTACGACGGCTACATCGAGCGACGGGGCGGTCTCGCTCCGCGCATGTTCCGCCTCGTCCCTACCGGCTGACCCCGAAGACGGGACGCCGCGTCCGATGTTTGGTCGGACGAGTTGAGGAGACAGCCCTGCACGACGGGCGGGGCGCTGGTGGAATTCCCTCGCACGGTCACCCATCTCAGGAGGCAGCGCGCATGGGCAACATCCTCTGGATCATCATCGGCGGCGCCATCATCGGCGTCGTCGCCCGGCTGGTGATGCCGGGCCGTCAGAACATCCCGTGGTGGCTGACGATCATCGTCGGCATCGTGGGCATGTTCATCGGCGACTGGCTCGCCGGGCTGCTCGGCGTCAAGGAGACGGGCGGCTTCGACTGGATCCGCCACGGCCTGCAGGTGGTCGTCGCCGTCCTCGGCATCGTGGCGGTCGCCGCCATCGGCGGCCGCAGATCGACCTCCGCCTGATCCCATTTCTGTCTCGATCCACGCGAGGGCGGCCCTGCACGGGGCCGCCCTCGTCGTCTGCGCGGATCTGCCACGTACAGTCGACGGGTGCACCTGCCCCGCCCGTCAGTCAGCCGCCGGCAGGCAGCTCTCGTCGGGGCGATGGCCGGCACCGTGCTGCTGGTGGCATGCACCGGCACCCCCGCTACCCCGCCCGCAACGTCCGCGACGTCCGCGGCCCCTACGACGGCGGCGCCCACGTCCGCTGAGCCGACGCCGAGCCCCACCCCCACCCCCACGACGCCGTCGCCGAGCCCCACCGCGGACGCCGGCGCCGACGCCGTCGTGACGCCGGTCGGCGACGCGCAGTGGGCGCGGATGGTGAAGGCGGGCATGGATTACGAGGGCTGCCCGCTCGACCAGGAGGACCTCGCGCGCGTCGAGGTGAACCACTGGACCTTCGACGGCGAGGTGGAGCGCGGCGTCATCGTCGTCAACCAGGACGTCGCCGAGAGCGTCGCGCGGATCTTCACCCGGCTCTACGACCAGCAGTACCCGATCCGCAGCATGCGCCCGCTCGAGGAGTTCGGCGGCGACAGCAACGCCAGCCTGCGGGCCGACAACACCGCGGGCTTCAACTGCCGCAAGCCGTCGCAGATCAACGCCCCGCAGAAGAACTCCCCGCACGCCAACGGCCGCGCCATCGACGTCAACCCGCGCGAGAACCCGTGGGTCGACCCGCGCTGCGGCTGCTGGAGCCCGACCGGCCGCTACGCCGCACGGACGCCCGCGCCCGGCGTCATCGTGCGCGGCGACTCGACGTGGCAGGCGTTCGTCGACGAGGGATGGATCTGGCAGAACATCAAGGTGCCCGACTACATGCACTTCGACACCGGCTACCCCAGCAAGCCGCGCACCGACCTCGGCACGCCGCTGCCGAGGCCGAGCAACACCTTCGGCGCCAAGCCCTGGACCGGCACTCCCGACCCCAGCGCCACCCCGCCGCGCTGAGCGGACGCCGTCCGCTGAGGGCGGCCCCGGACAGACCTCGGCCCCGCGCTCCTCCAGGATGCGCGGGGCCGAGGCGTTCGAGCAGGGCGTCAGCCCTTGACGGATCCGGCGAGCAGACCGCGGACGAAGAACCGCTGCAGCGAGAAGAACACGATGAGCGGGACGATGATCGCGATGAACGCACCGGCTGTGATCAGGTGCAGCTGGGCGCCGTACGTGCCCTTGATGGCCGACAGGTAGACGGTCACCGGCGCTGTCGCGACGGTTCCACCTGCGAACGTCAGGGCCACGAGCAGGTCGTTCCACACCCAGAGGAACTGGAAGATGGCGAACGACGCGATCGCGGGCACCGACAGGGGCAGCACGATCTTCCGGAAGATCAGGAAGTGGCTGGCACCGTCCACGCGCGCGGCCTCGAACAGGTCGCGCGGCAGCTGCGAGATGAAGTTGTGCAGCAGGAAGATCGCCAGCGGAAGCGCGAACATCGTGTGGGAGATCCACATCGGCACGAAGCTCGTGCCACCGGCCGGCCACACCCAGGCGCCCAGCACAGGGATCGCCTGCACTATCTCCTTCAGCGACGGCAGTCCGAACCAGCCCAGGTTGTAGAGCTGGAGCAGCGGCAGCAGAGCCATCTGCAGCGGCACGACCTGCAGGGCGAAGATGCCCAGGAAGATCGCGTTGCTGAACTTGAACGGCACCCACGCCAGTGCGTAGGCCGCCATGAGCGCCAGCGTGAGCGGGATCAGCGCCGCCGGGATCGAGATGACGAAGGAGTTGATGAAGTACGGCGCGATACCGCCGGGGATGGTGTCGCCGCCGCTGATGACCTCGGAGTAGTTCTGCAGCGTGAAGACCGGGTTGGTGATGACGGTCCACCAGCCGGTCTCGCTGGCCAGCTCCGAGGGGCGCAGCGAGGTGATCAGCAGCCCGAGCGTGGGGATGGTCCACAGGATCGTCAGGATCACGACGAACGCGGTGGCCCACGGGCTGGACAGGTTGCGGCGCAGGGCCGACGACATGCCCGAGTGGTCGGCCTCGGGAGCGAGCATCGCCTCTTCGAGCTTGGCGGCGACGCCAGGAGTCTCGACGCTCATCGGATCGACTGCTCCTTCCGCAGCTGAACGACGTTGTAGACGATCAGCGGGATAACTGCGACGAACAGGACGACGGCGAGGGCGCTACCGCGGCCCTTGTCGAACTGGACGAAGGCCTGGGCGTACATCTCGTTGGCGAGGACCTGGGTGCCGAAGTTTCCGTTCGTCATCGTGCGGACGATGTCGAAGACCTTCAGGACGCCGATGGCGATGGTCGTGAGCACCACGACGAGGGTGCCGCGGATCATCGGGACCGTCACCTTGCGGAAGAGGTTCCAGCCGGTGGCGCCGTCGAGCATGGCGGCCTCGGTCACGTCGGTCGGGATCGCCTTGATCGCGGCGGAGAGGACCACCATCGCGAAGCCGGTCTGGATCCAGATCATGATGACCATGAGCAGGAAGTTGTTCCACGGCTGCCACAGCAGCCAGTTCGGCGGTTCGATGCCGAACAGCGACACGAACGCCGACAGCAGGCCGACCTGCGTCTCGGCGGGGTCGCGGTACTCGTAGACCAGGCCCCAGATGATCGAGGCGCCGACGAACGAGATCGCCATCGGCATGAAGATCAGCGACTTGGGCAGCGACTCGCGCTTCATGCGGTCCATGAGCAGCGCGAGCGTGAGGCCCAGGACCGTCGAGAGGATCGGCGTGATGACGATCCACAGCGCCGTGTTGCGCAGGAAGACCCAGTTGTCGGGAGTGGTGAAGATCCAGCTGTAGTTCTTGGCGCCGACGAACTTGTTCCCGTCGGAGTTGTAGAAGCTGTAGTAGGTGGTCTGGATGGCTGGGATGACCAGACCGATGAGGACAAGCACGGCGGCCGGCCCCAGGAAGATCAGACGTGCCAACGGTGTCTGCGCCTTGCCCTTGGCCCTCGCGGCCAGGAAGAAAACCAGCAGCAGGACCCCGAAGAAGACCGCCACCACGCTGACCATGAGCGTCAGCTTGGATGCGTAATCCATCCCTCGACCCCTCTCCATGCGCTCGGCGACGACCCGCCGTGAGCCCGCCCGCGCGCCCCGGATGCGACCCCCGGGCCCGGGCCCAGGGGGGTGAGACGTCCGGGGCCCGGACCCCGGAGATAGAACCGGGGCCCGGAGGAGTGTCTACCCTCTCCGGGCCCCGGCCGGTACTACTTCGTCACGACTTGTCGCGACTCAGCACCAGATGACCGATTCGGTCAGCTCGTTCAGCTAGGCCACGAGGCGTCGATGGCCTCGGTGGTCGCCTGGACGGACTTGTTCTCCGCGAAGAACGCCGTCATCTCCTTCCAGAACGAACCCGCGCCCACCTGAGCCGGCATGAGGTCCGAAGCGTCGAAACGGAAGGTCGCGTTGGCGTCGGTGAGGTACTTCGCCGACAGCTGCGAGATCGGGTCGGTGTAGGTGTCCAGCGGGACGCCGCTGTTCGCGGAGACCCAGCCGCCCGCCGCGACCTTGAGGGTCGCGAAGGTGTCGGAGGACAGGTAGGCCTGGAACGACTGGACCTCGGGACGGTCAGCGAACGCCGTCACGAACTCGCCACCGCCGACGATCGGGGTGGGGATGTCGTCCTTGATCTGCGGCAGGTAGAAGGCGAAGATGTCGCCGTCCTCAGCGATGGTGACGTCCTTCTTGAACGACGGCCACTGGGCCGCGTAGAACGACGCCTGCTGCAGCATGCCGCACTTGGCCGAGAGGATCGGCTTGCCGGCGTCCTGGAACGCCGTCGTCGCGATCGTCTTGGTGTCGCCGAAGCCCGCGTTCGCGTACTCCGGGTTGCGCATCCAGCCCTCGAGCGTGGTGAACGCCTCCTGGATCTGCGGCGAGGCGAAGAGCACCTCGTGCGAGATCCACTGGTCGTAGACGTCGCCGCCCTGCTGGCGCAGGACGAGCTGCTCGATCCAGTCGGTGGCCGGCCAGCCGGTCGCGCCACCGGACTCGATGCCGCCGCACCACGGCTTGATGCCGTCAGCAGCCATCTTGTCGGAGAGCTGGAACATCGCGTCCCACGTCGTCGGGACCTCGTAGCCCTTCTCAGCGAAGACCTTCGGCGAGTACCAGACGAACGACTTCATGTTCGAGCCCAGCGGTGCGGCGTAGAACGTGTCGTTGACGGTGCCGTAGGCCTTCCAGGCCGGGTTCCAGAACTGGTCCACGTTGGCGGCGACGGTCGCCGGCGCGGCCTTGGGGCCACCCTGCTGCACGAGCTTCTGGAGAAGACCGGGCTGCGGGATGAAGGCGATGTCGGGAGCGTTGCCACCCTGGATACGGGTGGGCAGCTGGGCCTCGAACTGGTCGGAGCCCTCGTACACCACGTCGATGCCGGTGCACTTCTCGAACTGGGCCCACGACGACTCGAACTTCTGCTGCTCGGGCGGCAGGATCG
>Ga0233425_10002623_pt1 | contig 34767 bp, 29 predicted proteins | sample Watercolumn_Towu_2_FD_181712 | JGI IMG/M metagenome (GOLD analysis project Ga0233425, IMG submission 181712) | Freshwater microbial communities from Lake Towuti, South Sulawesi, Indonesia - Watercolumn_Towuti2014_140_MG | ecosystem: Environmental > Aquatic > Freshwater > Lake | place...
GAGGCAGCAAAACCGAAATATCGTGGAATATGTGGTGGCGGCTATCCAAGCTCATCGGACTGGTCAACTTGCTCCGTCTCTTCTACCCGGGCATCTGCTGTTTGCAGAGGCGGCCTGAACGGTTACGGTTCTTTTATAAAATAACATGGTCAATAGTTCTATGAAATTTAGCCGTGTTACTCTTTTTTTCAATCAATTAAAAAATGGTCATAACGAAACTTGGAGGGGCGGAACATGCCCGATAAGTCATTGATAATTCATGTTGGCAGAAAAGCCGGTGCAAGAACTCTTGGCAGAATCCATAACTGGATGGCAATCGTCTTGGGGTTCTTAGGGTTATGTTTGTTATGGGGCTGCGGCGGCCCTTCCCAGCAAGTGCTTACGGCTCAAGCGCTGTCCCAGAGGCAGGCTCCTGATCCCAAGCAGGCCCTGCAAAACCAGTTGATGGTTCAGGCAACCCAGGCTTCGTTGGTGAACTATAAAGATTATAAGGTGGGACCGGAAGACCAGTTAGTCATTGAAATCTATGGCCAGGACAAACTCAACCGGGAGCTTCGGGTCAACGGCCAGGGAGAGATTACCATGCCCCTGGCGGGAGTGGTTAAAGTGGCCGGGATGACTCCCAAGGAAATCGAAAAGCACCTGGCGGAACTTTATGATGCCCGGTTCTTGGTGAATCCCCAGATTACCGTGGCAGTCAAGGAATTTCGCCACCAGCGGGTGGCAGTCACCGGCGCGGTAGCCAAACCGGGGTCTTACGAAATCATCGGTCCCCGCACCTTGCTGGAAGTGTTGTCCTTGGCCGGCGGGTTTATCAATCAAGGCTATCCCACCGGCGGCGGGGCCCAAGCCGGAGATGTTGTCAATGTCATCCGCCACCAAAACGCTCCGGACATGGTCGGGACCTTGAAAGCGGGTAAGGGAGCCCTGCCTTTTGCCCCCAAAACCGAAACCATGGTCATCGATCTCCGCCGTCTGGTCAGCGGGCAGGAACCCCAGTTGAACATTCCGGTGCGCAACGGTGATGTGGTCCACGTCCCCTTTGCCGGCACCGCCTATGTCCTGGGAGGGGTGAAAAAACCGGGGAATATCGCGGTGAAGGAAGGTATCACCATTTCCCAGGCTGTAGCCATGGCCGGTGGGGTCGATCCCATCTTAGGCACCAGCAGTATCACTATAATGCGCTTCGATGACCAGGGGAAACCCATCAGCATCAACACCAATCTGGACAACATCATCGCCAGAAATGACCCCGATCTGCCGCTAAAAGACAGCGACGTGGTGGTGGTCAATGAAAGCACCTTAAAAAAGAGCCTCTACATTATCAGGACCCTGCTGCCCATCCCCAGTGGTTCCTATAGTATGGCGGCTTTCTAAATCATACCCAACAATTATCCCGGAGCTATAGCCGATGTCAAATCATGACCAGATCCCCATGGTAGCACCGCCTTACTCGGTTCCCGAGCGGACACCATCTTCTCCTCCACAGATTGATTATTACGATATGGAATCGTTTAAGGGAAAGGATCTGCGAGAATATCTGCATATCTTATTGAAACGCAAGTGGTGGATTCTCGGTACCTTCTTCGGCGTATTCATGGCCGCAGTCCTTTATACTTTTACCAGAACGCCCATATACCAAGCTACTGCAACCCTGCAAATCACTCAGGATAATCCTGGCTCACAGGTGACCATGGACGACAAACTTTCTCGGCTCACCGGTAGCGATTCTCCTGAGAAGTTCCAGCAGACTCAGTATAAAATTTTGACAAGTTGGTCTCTGGCCCAACGCGTGGTTCGCTCCTTGGAATTTAAGGATCTGCCCGATTTCAAGGCCCTCCGCGAGAAAAATCCAGAGAAAAGTGAAACTGAGATTGAAGAGGCCATGGTGGACCTCCTTTTGGGAAATCTGGAGGTTTCCCCAGTCAAAAATTCCTATCTGGTCGAAGTAGCCTTTAAATCCCCGGATAAGTCCCTGGCTCAAAAGGTGGTCAATACTATTGCAGATGAATACATGTACCTGTCTATCGATCGCCGCAACGAGTCTTTTGCCCTTGTAAGAAAGTGGCTGGACAAGCAGCTCCAGGAAATGGCGGCTAAGGTGCAGGAGGCTCAAAAAAAGCTTTATAAATTCGGGCAGAAGACCGACATTTATAGCCTCGAAGAAAAAGACAATGTGGTAGTACAGAAATTTATCGACTTGAGCAGCCTACTCACCAAGGCCCAAGCCGAGAAAATGGCCAAGGAGGCCCAGTATCAGCAGATCAAGGATAAAGGCCCCGATGCCCCCTTAATTGTCAATCATCCTTTGGTAGCCCACTTGCGCCAACAGTTGGTGGCCCAACAGGCTAAAGTTTCGGCCCTACAGAAAGTCTACCGCGGAGAGCATCCGGAACTCCTTGCCGAACGGGCCAACTTGGCCGAAATGCAGAGTCGCTTGAAGGCCGAAGTACAACGACTCCAGGAAAGCATTAAGGCGGATTACGAAGCGGCTAACCGTACGGAAAAGCTTCTGGATGATAGTTTCATTAATCAAAAAGGCCAGATGGCCAAACTCCAGGAGAATCTCACCGATTTTCAAATTTTAAAACGGGACGCTCAGACCAATGAACAGCTTTACCAAGCCCTTTTGGCCCGGGTCAAGGAGGTCAACATCGCTGGCACTATGGTGCCTTCCAACGTAGCGGTTATTGATTCGGGGCGACTGCCAGACAAACCCTTCAGCCCCAAAACTTCACGCAACCTAACCCTTGCCGCCATCTTGGGTCTAATATTAGGCGTTGGTTTGGCTTTCCTGTTGGAACATTTAGACAACTCCATCCAATCCGTAGATGATTTGGAAAGGGCTTGCAGTTTACCATCGCTGGGGCTTGTACCCTTGCTAAGTGGCAATGGCAGAATGAGCCTCAACCGCAGAGAAAGGTCCAAAGAGATGGGGATATGGCGCTACCTTCCCTATTTCCAGCGAAGTGGCCGCGATGATGGGAAAACGGGGGATATAGATTTAGTGGTATATAAGCAACCCCAGTCTATGGTCAGTGAAGCCATTAGCCATGTCTACTCTTCCATCATGCTCTCCACTTCGGGGCGGCCTCCGGGGGCCATCATGGTCACTAGCCCTAATCCTGGAGATGGAAAAACTACCCTTGCTTCCAACTTAGCTTCATCCTATGCCTTGAATGAACGGCGGGTGGTCTTGATCGACTGTGACCTGAGGAAACCCAAGCTCCATAAAATTTTTCATCTAGATTCCCAACCCGGCCTGAGCAATTATCTGACCGGCAGTGCCACCCTGGATGAGATTCTCCGGCCCACCGCCATCCCCAACCTGATAATCATCACCGCGGGTGCCAAGCCTCCCAACCCTACTAATTTAGTAAACTCTGAGACTTTTAAAGAACTGCTGACCCAACTACGGGAACGATTCCATCACATTATTATTGATACCCCACCGGTGCTGGGATTTGCCGATGCCCGGTTTGTCTCCGTCCTGGTTGACGGAGTCCTGCTGGTTACCAGGCATAATATCACTCATAAGAGTGCGGGCCGCCTGGCTAACCAACTCTTATCCTCGGCCCCCGTATTGGGAGCGGTGTTGAATTGCGTGGGCTACTATGGCCATCCTTATGGCGGCTATTATTACCATTATCAATACAAATATTATTCCAAATACTATGCAGATAGACCATAATGTGAACATTTAGTTATCAATCAAATAATGGAATGCTATCACTTGATGTAAAAATGCTCCACTAATTTGATAATTGGACAAAAAGAGCTTATGGAGACTATTTATACATCGGAAAGCGCGCTAAGACATCCTGTCCACCTTATCAGGGCAATGTTTGGTTATTTTGCCAGTTCTTGGCAACTGGGATGGCGCTTGACGGTCCGCGATATCAGCGCCCAGTATCGGCAGTCACTCTTTGGCATTCTTTGGGCCTTTGTTCCGCCAATACTAGCCACCGCAGTTTTCGTGATGTTGAACAGATACCAGGTTATCAATGCCGGTGATTTGACCATACCATACACTGCATATGCCTTCACCGGCATTACCCTCTGGCAGTTATTCACAGACTCTCTTATGATGCCCATGAAGATCGGCAGAGATGCAAGAATAATGATTGCGAAGGTGAGCTTTCCTCACGAGTCACTCATAATTTCATCAGTACTCCAAGCGATATTTAATTTCGCAATTAAATTGCTCTTGCTTACTTTTATTCTTTTTTTCTATAAGATATCTGTTCCGTGGACTGTTATATTGTTTATGTTTTCTGCACTTGGTCTAGTTTTTATAGGTATTTCCATTGGTGTCATACTCCTACCTTTTAGCCTGCTCTACAATGATATTTTAAATAGTATGGTGATGATCCTGGGGTTATGGATGTTTGTTACACCTGTGATTTATCTTCCGCCATCTGAAGGAATGTTGGCGAACATAATGAGGCTGAATCCAGTTTCTCCTGTACTGGCGAATGCAAGAGATATGTTATTCATGGGATCTTTTGCATATATGAGCGATTCGTTTTTAGTATGTCTAGCATGTTTTGGGCTGCTTTTAGTCGGCTGGATCGTATTCCGCGTGTCGTTGCCTATTATCATTGAACGTGCAAACGCCTAGCTTGACTAGTTACTGCCTCCTTTTGCCTTTCCAAACCATCTGAAAAACCTCTAAAATTTAACAAGAGTTATGAGGAAACTTTTAAAATGTCTGAAGTTCTCGTGGAAGTTGAGAACATTTCAAAAAAATTTTGCCGAGACCTGAAGAAGTCTTTGTATTACGGCGTGCAAGATATTGCCCGGGAATTGTGCGGGATGCCGATGACGGACACCCTGCGGAAGCAGGAATTCTGGGCGGTCAGAGATGTCTCATTTAGCCTCAAGAGAGGCGATGCCCTTGGAATTATCGGCAGGAACGGCGCAGGCAAAACGACCCTGTTAAAAATGTTGAATGGTCTGATCAAACCTAACAGAGGAACTATTCGGATGACCGGACATGTGCAGGCCCTGATCGATCTCGGCGTCGGTTTTAACCCGGTTCTTACCGGTCGGGAAAATATTTACATCAATGCCGCCGTATTGGGCATCCCTAAGAAAGTAATTGACAAAAAGTTTGACGCGATCGTTGATTTTGCAGAACTAGGTGAGTTTATTGACACGCCGGTGCAAAGTTATAGTTCTGGCATGAAGGTTCGCCTTGGTTTTTCGGTGGCTATCAATGTGCAGCCAGATATCCTCTTGATTGATGAAGTGCTGGCCGTTGGCGACCAGCGATTCCGCCGCAAGGCTCGGAACGCCATGGAGCGTCTGCTTAAATCCGATGTCGCTCTTATATTCATCTCCCACAATATCCATGAAGTATTAGGAATCACCAAACAGACCATGTGGCTGGACCAGGGCGAGGTATTGGAGATGGGAGACACCTCGGTGATATGTGCGAAATACCTATTTGCCGCGGAAAGCCCGGACACAGAGCCTTTCAATGATTTTGCTTACATGAGCAAGCGTACCGGCGAGGTGAAAGTTGTTGCCACCCAATGCGTTGCTGGGGACAATGAAAGGCATCGTATGGTAAATCTTAAGTCTGAACAGAAGACTTTTTTGGTTGAGCTGGCGCTCAGGTCAGAAAAGACGATGGTAGAGAATGTTTTTCATATCTTCACGCTGATCATGAACGACGGTACCAAGATTGCGTATGTAATGCTGAATGACGTCCTTAGCTTGAAAAAAGATGAGTCAATCAAGAGAACGTTCCTATTCGACATGTCATTTCTCCACCCGAGCCATTATAGTATCGCCTATGAGCTCGGGACAGAAGGCGGACCTCGTCTTGAGGGTATAGAGAACCTTCTATATTTGAGTGTCGAATCAAATAGAGAAAAACAAGCATCTTATAAGCCCGGGACATATAATGTGCGCATGATTGATACCGGTAGGGGCGCGGTCATATTACCAGTCAAAATGCTAACTCCTAGTAATTAATTAACTTTATCATGAAATCTGGAACAAAATATTTCCTTATTCTTCAGAGAAAGTTGCAATTCTTTATAAGGATACTTTCCCTTCTCCTCTCGAAACTCTCAAGCTGGACTGGCTTGGTAACAATTCCCTTAGATGATCAACAAGTACTCTTTCATGTCAGATACCCTCAGGAGAGAAGACATGCTTTGGATCATGAAATTCATTATTTTAGGAAACTTATGGAGGCTGGAGGCAATGACCAATGTTTCTGGGATATCGGCGCGAATATAGGCCTATTTTCTGTCAGTTACGCCAAGAGGTATCCAGGTTCAAAGGTAATGGCTTTTGAACCGATGCCGTTGAATTATTTAATTCTTCAGGAAAATATTGCATTGAACCATCTCAGAAATATTGCCGCACATCAGATCGCCATCGGTAATGATAATTCAAAAGTAACGCTGCGAGGGAAAAAGGAACCAGGTTGGGGCGGCTCATCTTTACTGCGCGAAGAAATCGAAGGGGAAGACATATTTGTTGTTGACGTTTTCTCTGTTGACCACTTGTGTTTGACGAGAAAATACCCAGCTCCAACCTTCGTTAAAATCGATGTGGAAGGTTTTGAGATGGAAGTCTTTAAAGGCATGGAGCAGATAATAAAGGCGCATCATCCCCGCCTGTTTGTAGAATTGCATGAAGATTACTTAAATAAGATAGGCATATCCCTGGAAAACGCGTTGGATTTGCTCTGCACCGAGGGATATCGCCTCGAATTCATGGAAAAGCATAAGTCTGGCAATCAGTTCCAGTGCATCTTCGTTCCTAAAGCAAAGTCCTGATGATGGAAGCGGAAGCGACTCTTCCAGAAACTGTACCAAATATTTCTGTAGTCATCCCCACTTTTAACCGTTCTGCAGACCTCATTGACACAATCAGATCAATATTAAACCAGGATTTTCAGAGAATTGAAGTCATTATCGTTGATAACGGACCGTCAACTGACGATACTTACAAAAAAATTAAGTTAATTTTGGATGACCCCAGGGTTCGCTACTTCAGAACGCATTTGCAAGGAGTAACCTTTGGTAGGAATTTGGGTAATTCGCTGGCAAAGGGAACACTAATTATCCAGATGGATGATGATGTAACGCTCATCGACCCAAAGACGTTAGGTATTGTAAATAGCTTATTCAAAAATAGTTCCCTGGACATATTAGGAGTTATGGAACTCAAAAACGAAGAAGATTTTGAAATATTTATGTTAAAGGAAGGTGTTTCCGGCAATTGGATTTGTGTAGATAATGTATTAGCAGATACAGGTCAAATTGATTTTTTATATAATATCTCCACAGGTTATGAAAATTTCCTTCGCATGCCGAAAGGCATCTATCGCATAGACTCTTTCCGTAGCTGTTTTTTGGCCTATAAGAGTTCGGTCCTAAGCAAGATCGGAAATTGGGACCTCAATTATATCTCCGTCGGCTCCAAAATGGGAATCCGGGAAGAGACTGACTTACTAATTCGGGCGAAGAGAAAAGGTTTAAATATATATTATACAAATTTAACCGGTATATGGCACAGGGCCGGAAAGAGAGACTCATCACTGACCAGGCGGCAAGGGGGACTGGGCCGGGTTTTTTACTGCGCTTCGGCTCATTCTTATATGGTTGTAAAAGATATGATCGAACAAGGCCGACTATGGAATATGGTTAAATGGTTGCCATTTCAGCTTTTCTGGGGGGCGGCAAAGAATCCAGGCATGATTACGGCATTGCGCCAAGGCGGACCCTTAGCCTGCCTCATGACATTTCTTGGATTTTGGTACGGCTTGATGTTCGGTATGTTTCAAGAGCGCAAGTTAACTTTAGATGTTACCGAAGTCATTTATTAATAAAAATAGATTAGTGCTTCCCGTTTGCGCAGGGCAATTATGGAAAAATAGCAGCCTTTGATGGAAGGTTCCATATCCATTTTTTAATCGCAGTGATCAAGGCTGCGGAAAAATCTCTGGGATAAGGTTTCAATGATTCCAGGAAATATTGATATGAAGATAATGCAATTCTCCGATGATTTCATGATTGTGCCTTTTTCGTGTTATGGAGGGAGTGGTACAGACCGGAGATTACATCCCGAACAATCACTATGCCGTTTCGGAAGCCAACTATAGTCGTTCCCCTACAACGAAGCTGGGACGGTGTTTGCTTTGGGGAGTGAGTAAAATAAATCGCGTTTTCAACGCCATATTTAATCAACAGGGCCTTTCTGCCGAGGTCTCGCGCAAGCTGCAGGCGCACATTCGTGCGCAATTAAACTAACAACAGATGAGACGCCATGATGGCGAGCTAGCCATCGGGGATAATTCGAGAACTCGGATTCAGATTCTTCAATCAGCTTTGCTGATTGCGTCTATGGAAACGACTGCCGACAAGGTTGACCTTTGCAACCCTGACCGACTACTCATATTTATAGCGAGATGAAAATACTTTTGTTCAGCGATCAATATTATCCCCTGGGAGGCGGGATAGAACAGTACCTGAAAGGACTGGGGGGCGAATTATCTAGACAGGGCCACGAAATCACTATTTTGACCCGCTCTATCGAGGGATGCCCAGAACGGGAAGAGACTTCGGAGGGCCTCGTAGTGCGCACTCCGCTCTTGCTCGATGCCATTCCGGACCCCTGGAAGGTCCTGGGCCGCTGGCGGGAATTGACACCCTTGATTGAAAGGATCAACCCCGATGTGATTTTTGCAAATCACCATACTTCCCTTGCGGCCATTTGTGCCTCTCGCCAAGCCGGGATTCCGGTGATTTATGGGTGTCATGGCTGGGGGTTGCTGTGCCCCTTGAAGATCCGTCTGCTGCGGCCCAACGGCAGCCTATGCTACAATGAGCGAGGGCTTAAGAATTGTTTGCAATGCCTGAAAGACCTCCGTATGCGGAGCGGGAAGAATCACTGGGTTTGGCGGGTCGCATTATTTCCAAAAGACTGTGTGACCACTTGGAGAAAAGTGGCTCGATTCGATTATGGAGTGGCATTGATCAACGCCGCTAATGCGCGGATCGCCAATTCGCAATTGACGGCGTCCCTTTTTCCTACAGCAAATACCTATGCCATACATTTAGGGGTAGATGGAAAGTTGTATTACCCCACAGATGCGAAGGCGTTTCTCAAAATTAATGGCATTAAAGATCCTTATGTTTTCGTGCCTGGGCGCCTCGTCCCCGTTAAGGGCCACGAATGGGCTATTCATGCACTTTCCTTAATGCCGAAAGAATTTAACATGGTAATTGCCGGTGGCCCCCTAGTTGCTAAGGAAGGTTCCGAAACATCCTATGTCCGACGACTGAAGAAACTGGTCTCAATGCTGCACCTGGAAGAACGGGTATTTTGGGTAGGTGATTTGGATTTGCCCATGTTGCGCGAAGCATACAGTGGGGCGGTGGCTACCATTGTACCTTCAGTATGGTTGGAGTCCTTTGGATATGTAACGGTAGAGTCTATGGCCTGTGAAACCCCAGTGGTGGTTACTCAGAATTGTGGTTCAGCAGAGATAGTGGAGGACGGGAAGGAAGGTTTTGTAATACCCCGGATGCAGGCGAAAGAAATTGCAGATGCAGTAATGCGGATTAATGCGCAACGTCAGCTAATGGGTCGGCGGGCGCGGGGGAAGGTGTTGAGAGAGCTTTGCTGGCCATTAGTGGCTTATAGAGTCCTGGAGGTGTTCAATTCGGTATGCTGCAGGCAACCGAAAGGAAATGAGAATTAATAATGATGGCGGTCTCCAAAAACAAGACAATCCTCATCATTGCCCCAATGTTCACCTGTCCCCCAACCAATGGTACACTAATTGACATTGTCGGGAGATGTTTATTTCTTCAAAGCTGCGGTTGGCGGGTTATTGTAGCAGCTTGCAGTATTGATCCAACTCATAATCACGAAAACACAAATCCCCTTAACTCATGCGGCGGTTTTCAGGTTTACTTCTTCCAACGGCAGAAACGGTTTACCCAGGAGAAATCGGCTAATTTAATCAGAGAATTGCAACAACTGATAGATCAATATCGTCCTCCAATTATTTGGTGCGAATACGCAGATTTTGCAGCCCTGGCTTCTCGCCTTGACCGTCAGGGGGCAAAGCTTTTCTTTCGTGCCCACAACTTTGAGTTGTTACACAGTATGGAGAAGGAGTGGGAGCACACCTTGCGGTTTTTAACAGGCGGTTTGCGGGGGTGCCTTGAATCAGCCTGGCGTTGGTTGAAAATGACGCGGCTCACCCTGGCAATACTTCGCAGTGAATGGCTGATGCAACAAACGGCTGATGTCGTATTCTATATCTCTCCTACAGATATGGATTATATGAAGTTATTATATGGAGGGCAAGCTAAGAAATACTGGCTGCCAGCATTCATTGAAGGAGGGGTAATCCCGGTTAAGCTTAGAAAGTCGACACTCGATGTCCTTTATAACGGTTCAGATTATCGAAATAACGTTAATTTAAATGGAGCTATAGTACTTCTCGACCGGATTATCCCAGAAATCCGCTCTCGTTTTCCAGGTGAATTTCGTTTTCATTTTACGGGGAAATTTGCCACTGAGCTTTTAGCTAAATGGGCTGCTGATGATGTCGTCCTCCATGACTTCATAAAAGATTATCACAGTTTTATCAAGGAAATGGACATGGCATGCCTGCCAACCAGTTATGGCATGGGCTGTAAGATCAAGATGATCGAAGCCCTAGCACGAGGACTTCCCGTGGCTGGCTTTCCACAGGCATTCAGGGGAGTGCCCCATACCCCTGGTGCCTTTCTTAGTTGCAGCAATTATACCATGCTGGTGGATGCGATAATCCGATTGCGGGAGCCTGCGGAGCGATTATCTTTAGCAGAGAAAAGCCGTTCCGCCTATGCCTGCTGGCGCAAGCAAGGCGAAAAAATATTGAGAGATACTCTCAACCAAGCGTTGGTCTCAGATGGATAAAATTAAACTTGTCATATTTTTTCTTGGTCTCCCATTAGTGTTATTTTTAGTTTGGCGGAGAGGACCGATCATTCTTTTGTACTTTGCCTTGACCTTATGCTGGTTTCCTCAGCGCCTCAACAATTATGGACCTCTGGAGTCAATTCTCGAAAGCACCTCCTTTACCGAAATGGCTGTCGCCGTAGCCTTCATCATGTCCTTTGGATTCCGCAACCCAAGGCGGACGCCATATCTGGGTCTGCTTGTCCTGTTCAGTGCACTGGCGATGTTTCCCTGGCTGTGGCGAGACAATCCCGATCCATTAGTTGCGTGGCGGGCAATGCGATGGAATGTGATTATTCCTTGCATGGCATATGTGGCAGTATGGCGGATTGTTCAGACACCATCTGCGATTGATAAGCTTATCAAGATGTTTCTGGGCGGCCAGGTTTTGTTAGCAATTATTACGTTGCTGGCACCATTTGGCCTTATAGTTGGATTTGGAGGAAGTGCAGATTTATCGCTTACCGATGAGAAATATCGACTTGCAGCTTCTTACATGATCCCCCTAATGGGAAAAGTAGAGATTGGAGGAAACTTGACGGTATTTTTTCATTGCTATGCAATAGCATTTTTACTAAGCTATGTTATTTACCATAAAATCAATATGCATACGGGTATTTTCCTACCCACATTATTAATTATCAATGTAAGCGCTGTATTAATAACTGGATCTCGCACTCCCATAATAGCAATGCTGGCAATTATAATTTCTATACTTGTAACTAGTGGATTATCTGTTTCATTAGAAAAATATTCATCTATTAATAAATTAAAAGCCTTACTATTATTAAGTTTTATCATGATATTTTTGATTATCTTTGTTGAAATATTCAAAGACGTTAAGCTTGGCCAGAGAATCATAGATGTAGCTAATCTGATTACTGGGAGTAGCAAAGATATGTTTGAAAAGGGATCGGGGTATGAACGCATGAAGATGTGGGAAGAGTTTATTCCCACCATGCAAAAAGCTCCCTTCGGAGCAGGCTTCATAGAGTCATTCTCCTATTTGGGTGGGGTTGATCTCGGTCCCCATGCTCAGTATTTGTTCCTTCTCCTCGGCGCAGGTTTGCCCGGGCTCCTGATTTGGCTTTTGTTCCTGGGGTTCATCATGAGGGATTGTCTGACCGCTAGTATTCGACGGACTACCCCTTATACCTGGATCATCCTAGGAACAGGCGGTGCCATTGTGTCCTATTTAGTGAATGGTTTCATGGTGCACACATATCTGGTGCGAGGGGCAGACATGAGCATCTTTCTTCTCGCCGGTTTGGCTATGAAGGCAGCATACTTTGAGAAGATGGCGGTGAGAAGGATGCAACATTTGGGGGAACCACAACTATCAGGCAGGAGACAACCTGCTATGTCGTTAAGATGAGCATCACCTTCGGCGTGCTACCCTGGCCGCGCCATCATACCGCCGGCCCACAGGTAATGGTAAGCAGGTTTATCCATTGCGCCCGACAGCGTGGATATGGGGTGCTCCCGGATATTTTGGTTTCCAGGCAGCAACCTTGTCTACTTAATATTTCGGCTCGTAGCCAGAAGTCCCTTTTAGGGAATAGTCGCCGGGTGGTTTATCGCGTGGCCGGGCTATACATACGGGAGGTATTCGATCGGCTGGCAGCAGCCTATGGTGATCGTAAATTCCTTCCGGAGTACGAAAAGTACAACGAGCGAACTCGTCTGGCATTGCAATTGGCAAGCTTCGTGATCTACCAGAGCCAGTGGGCCAAGCGCCAGTTGGACACGCTCTATTGCCGCCCTGAGGGGTCCTGGCGGGTCATCTCCAACGGCGTGGATCTGACGCTATTTAGGCCTGGCTCCGATTGGCCGCGTTCGCCTGGCAAGCCGCCGGTGCTGGGCGCGGTGGGAGCGTTACGCTATCGAACCCGCTTGGAAGTGCTTTTTGATGTGGCCCGCCGGCTGCCGGAAAAGCCGCACCTGCTCCTAATCGGCACCATGGATGAACACTGCCAGCGGGCCCTGGATGGCCTTTTGCGGACACCGGGTTGGCCTGATCGGGTCCAACATATCCCAGCTGTTTCACCGGATAAATTAGTTGAGCACTATCGCCGTATGGACTGCCTGGTTCACACCGTGGTAGGCGACTGGTGCCCCAATGTGGTGGTGGAGGCCTTGGCCTGTGGGGTGCCGGTGGTTTGCCCCACAGAAGGTGGAACGATGGAACTGGTGGGGCCTGGAGGAATCGTAGTGGCTGATCCGGAGTGGACGTATGGTGAAGCCTTGCGAGCCGGAATGGCCGAAGCGGTAGTGCGAGTCCTGGAGGACCTTCCCGCCTACCAGCAAAGGGCTCGCTTCCAAGCGGAGGCGAACAATGATCTGGAGGATGTTACCACCCTCTATCTGGAAGCCCTGGGCCTGCCTGCCCAGGTATCGGCAGAAAGTTGGCGGCTGAATGTTATTCGCTTGGTCGAAGGATTGCTCCCTGGATGCTCGGTGAGATGCCCTTAGCTATATCAAATAGATTTTGAGCTTTGAAAATCCATATTCTCTTTAATTTCCGCGAAGGTCCGTGGGGGGGCGGAAATCAGTTCTTAAAAGGCCTGACACATGCTTTCCATAACATCGGGGTTCTCACTGATTCCATCGACTTAGCGGATTTGATCCTGGTAAATGGCAACCCCCAATCGTGCGAAAGATATTCACCTTTACTGTACAGACTTGCATATCAAAAGCCCACATTGGCCTTTGTTTTGCGATTGGATGGCCCCGTGTCATTGATCCGTGGGGGGGATGTTTTTTTTGATAATCTTCTGAAAGTATTGACTGGCGATCTGATGGATGGGGTAATTTACCAGTCCCATTGGTCGAAAGTCCAAAACGAGCGTCTTTTTGGATTTCACTCCCAACGTGCCACCATCATCCACAATGCAGCGGATGAGGCGATCTTTTGGCGAAAACCGCCTGCACCAGGCCATCATCCCATCAGGCTCATAGCCACGAGCTGGTCGCCCAATATGCGGAAGGGGTTTGAGCTGTACCGGTATCTGGATGAAAATCTCGATTTCAGCCGCTACCGCATGTCCTTTGTTGGCAACACCCCGTTCTTGTTTAGGAATATTCGCCACATTCCGGCTGTGGATTCAGCAAAGTTAGCGGCAATCCTTCGGGAACACGATATCTATATTACGGCCAGCCAAAAAGATCCCTGTTCCAATTCTCTCATCGAAGCGCTTGCGTGTGGACTGCCCGCAGTAGCCTTACGAGACGGCGGGCATCCCGAGTTAATCAGGCAAGGGGGCGATCTGTTCGATGGTCCGGAGAACGTGCTCCCGGCTATCGACCGTGTTGCCGCCAATCTAACCAGCCACCAGGACAACCTTCCCGTTCATTCCCTTGCAGCTGTCGCAAAGGCCTACCACGATTTCTGCCAATTGATTGTTCAGAAGCGGATGGAACGTCAGGCCAGCTATATGAAGCTGTTTTTGAAATCAAGGATATGGCGCATCCGGCTGGATCTCTACAGTTTTTATTCCCGGCTGCGGTACAAAATTGCCAGAGCGTAGCTTTGAATCGGGAAAATACTCGGCTGGGGGAGACAAATTCAGTAACAAATTATGCTATCATTCCATCAGTGGAGAGGAGCGACTATGAGAAATTTGTGGGTTTTATGGGCGCCCCCTCTCTAACTAAAACTATTTTTTCCTTCAGTGATCAATATTGCCGAATAATATTGCCAAATGTGGCTTTGGAGATTTCCAATGGAACTGGCTTTGGATAGATTGTTGCTACACTTTAGTAAAGCTTTGAATAAGTTTTTCTTAATTAAGGATATAGCATTCACAACCAGGAAACCCAAAAGCCTCCCAATTTCTATTACGATGAATTTGAGCAACATATGCAATCTTTCTTGTAAAATATGTAGCTTACGTAAACTTAGGGATAGTAACAACTTAATAGGAGTTTGTAACCAAATATCGATAAATGAGATAAAAGCATTTTCAGATTTATTCTTGAAAGCAAGGTCAATAAGTTTTATGGGGCTTGGCGGAGAATCAATTATTAATCCATATTTCGACGAAATAATTAAGATATTAAAAAATAAATTTAACTTAAAGCTTGGAATCTCAACAAATGGCTTAGGGTTAAATAATAAGATCATAGACACAATGGTAGATATCGGATTTGATAATGTAACGTTTTCTGTTCATTCAGCTTCTTCCGAAAATTATAAATTATTGCAAGGCGGAAGTTTTAATCAAGTGATTAATAATATTGAAAGGTTACAAAATGCCAAATCGTTATTAAATAAGCCAATAGTAACAATAGCTTATGCCCTTAATAAAATTAATATCAATGAAACAGAAAAAATGATCGATGTGGCTTTAAAATTAAGAATTAACCAATTGATGCTCTATCATTATAGAGATTATGGGTTCAGCGAGATATCCCTTGATAGAGATTATAAATATGCGAATGAAAGAATTAACGAGATTTATAAATATGCAAAAGATAAAGGGGCAATGCATCTTCTTCCTGATCCACCTTATTATAGAAATTTTGTATTGCAAGAAGAGGATGAAAAAGAAAAGAAATGCTATCTCCCCTGGCTTGGTTTACAGATGAGAGGGAGCTACTCCCATAAGGACACATATTATCTCGGTTGTTGCAATGTTTTTAATATTTTTACGTTTAATTATAAGGAACATATTTCTAAATATGGCCAGGTAAATATTAAACAAATATGGCATCACCCAATATTTCAATATCTTCGGGAATCATGTAATACATCAAAAAATATTAATAGAAATGCTTTATGCAAATACTGTAAAAGTAAAAAAAGAGACTTTTTGAAAAACACTAATAATGCAATGAATTACGAATATAAATTACAAGTAATTGATGAATTCTTTTGTAATATGCCTAAAAAATATCAGGTTGCTGAAGAGATAGAAGGACTAAGAATCCTATATTCTGAAGATGAAGAATTGAGATCAATGGCATAACATACCTTCCTCTCTTTAAGATAATTTTGTATGCACTAAAGTTGGTCTCCATCAGGGGCTTATCCTTTATACAGGTAGGTAGGGATATGTCAGCTATGACCCAATTTCTACAGTCAATAACGCAAAATAAAGTGAATTCAGTTAGTTGTGAGGGCGCAATTATCTGTCGGCACCACATTTTCCAAGGGTCGCATGGGCGGTGGGATACTTACCCCCGCAGCCTGGCAGACTTTCCCGGCCACTCCCAAAGGGCGGTGCGCAAGAGATACCAGCGGTCACCGTCCCGCACCTCCACTTCGGCCAGGGCCAGGAGATCCCGGCGAATGTCGGCCCATTCCGCCTTTACCTCCCGCTGTGCCAGACGGCGCTGCAGTTCATCCAGCAGCACCAGGGCCAGAAAAGAGCAGAAGACGTGGCCCTGGATGGTGGCGTCCCACTGGTGGAAGATGGGCCGGGTGTCGATGAGCGACTTGGCGGCTCGGAAAAACTGCTCCACCAGCAGCAGCCGTTTATATTGCACCGCCACCTCGGCCGCGGGCAACTCGGTATTGGTGCGCAGGACGTATTTCCCGTCGAAGCGGGCCTCGGCCTTGACCGCGGCCTAGTCGATGCTCACCGCTCCCTTCTCCACTTTCAGGAACCGCTTAAAACCGCGGTTTCCCACCAGGCCGTTGGCGCCCTGGCGCAGCTTATCCTTCAGGGCCTGAAGCATCGCCTCTCGGTCGGCCGCGTCCTTGGCGGCTTCTATGGGATTATGGCAGACGACGTAGCGCCGCCCTTTCACCCATACTTCCTTGACGGGAGGTTGTCCGCTACCTGCCGGTAGCGGCCGGGGCAGCCCAGCACCAGGTCCCGTACCTCCTTTTGCTGTCTGAGCCGTGCCCCCAGGATATACTCCAGTTTCTGGTTTTCCAGTTCCTCGATGGTGGCAGCGCTGATCATGCCGCGATCCGCCACCCAACAAAGCCGTTTCAGACCGAAGCGCTGCTTCACCTTGGCCACCACCGGCAGCAAGGCCTGGGCATCGGCCTGATTGCCCGGCCAGAACTCGCAGCACACCGGCCGGCCTTCCTCGGTCAAGACCGCACCCACGATCATCTGGCGCCGGTCGGGCCGATGGTCCTTGGAGAAGTCCAACTGCCCCAGGCTCTCCCCGCCCCGGCCTTCAAAATAGAGGCTGGTGGTGTCAAAAAAGGCCAAGGTGCACTCCGTGAACAGGTCGCGGCGCCGGTGAAACAGGGTCTCCTCCACCTCGGCCTGGTTATCTCCCAGCTAACGCATGGCCCGATACAGGTGGTGCAGCTTCAGGCCATCGCTGCCTTCCACCCGGACGTCCCGCCGCCAGCGGTCCCCGGCCCGGTCGGAGCCGGACTCAAACAGCCGGTGCAGCACGACGAGGTAAACGGCCCGCTCCACCGGAAACTCAAAACCCCGGTCTTGCAGCAGCCGGTTAAGCGCAGTATCCAAGCCCAGTTCTTTCCAGAGACGGCTAAAAACCAGGTCAGGGCCGATATGCCGCAGGGCTCCGGCCTCCAGGCGTCCTTCCTCATAGTCCCGGATGACCCGGACCTGGGTAGCAAAGCGACCCAGGGATTTCAGCAAGACATCGATGTCGCCGCTCTCGGCGAGTTCATCGGCGCGCCCCAAAGTCGCCAGGACCCGTTGCACGGTGCGTTTGCCTTCCCGATGATTCTCCACGATCTGGAGATAACGGTAAGGCCCCTTGGTTTTGACTCAGACAAACATGCGGCGCCTCCATCAGGTCACCGCAATAATGCCAAATTATGTTTTCATCAATGTCAAGTAATTTATTGAATTATACCGCTATCTTTTCGGCACCGCATTTTTCAAAATTCTGCATGCCCATGCAATAATATCAACCACTTACACCGGAAAAACGGCGTTTACTGTAGAACTTGGGTATGACCCTTTTAATCTGAAATAACTTCGAAAGGCGCTATCTATATCAAGTGAAACATACAATTCGAAGGCAACTGATTGATGCTTTTCTAATTTCCCAGCGGACATTGATGCGTGGGCGGGTGATCGACTTGGGGGGCAAACGTATCGGCAAAAGAGGTGCATTTCGTCCTCCCACCGAAGGAATTCTCTGCTGGCATTATATCAATGTGGAAACTTCTTGCCGTCCTCATCTGTCAGCCGACATCGGCCTGCTTCCAGTTAAGGGTGAAGCCTACGACGTGGCGATTTGCACCGAAACTCTCGAGCATACAATGTCTCCCGGCCAATGTGTCGCAGAAATGCGCCGCATCCTTAAGCCAGGCGGTTTGGCCATCGTCACCATTCCCTTTCTCTTTCCGATACATGCAGACCCCCAGGATTATTACCGCTTCACTGCGGACGGCTTGAAGCTATTATTCTCCCAATTTTCTGAAGTCAGCATCGGCGAAATGGGCGGCTATTCCGAAACGGTGAGGCTCATGTTGCAGTTGGGTTGGCGCCGGCTGCGGAGACGGAAGCCCATGGAACTGGCCGCATTTTGTTTTCTGTCCTTAGCCACGGCGTTTGTTAAAGTTGCATGCCATCTCTGTGGAGCCCATGATTGGCAGGGGTGGACCACGGGATACTATGTTCTTGCCAGGCGTTAAGGTTTGACGTGAGAGTGGTTCAGGTTCTTCCATCCATGCCGCGCTCTGGAGCGGAGACGGGAACTGGAGTTAAGATATTTTTATTATGAACCAAAAAACTCCTTGGCGAATCGGTCTTTATGTGGATCGACCAGATTGGATCTTGGGGACGATTGCCAGCCAGACAATGCAACTTCATGGGGGGACAGGACGTTTTTCTTTTTACATGTCCTCTTGGTCCCAGATAATGCGCGCGCCTATTTCTGAAATTAAATCCTTGCAAAGTTGCGACCTCATTCACTGGATTACTTATGATTATCTTGATCTATTAGCTCTTTTCCCTTCAGTCCGTCATATCTGCACTATTCATCATGTCATGGATAACGATGATATCTTGCCTGATAAATTTAAAGATTTTACTTTGCTTACCGTGTCACAAAATTCCCGGAAAAAGATGGAGGAGCGAGGATTTGTAAATATTGAGATAGTTCGTAATGGGGTTGACCCGGATTTGTTCGTGCCCATGGATGCTATAAAGTGTCGCGAACATCTGGCGATGTCTTCTTCCCGTCCTCTGGTCGGCTTTTTTGGCAAGGGATCCAGCAATCCTATGGATCGTAAGGGCACCGAAGTTCTGATCGAAGCCCTTAAACGAGTGAATCGACAAGTACCGGTGGCATTGCTGCTTTCCGGAAAAGGGTGGGATGCCTTGGAGAGGAACCTGACGACAGACGGAATCGAGGTTTTTTACCGGCCTGTTAAAAGTATTAATGAAATGCCCTGGCTTTATGGGGCTATCGATGTTTATGTCTGCACTTCCTGGGTCGAAGGGGGGCCAGTGCCGGTTCTGGAAGCCATGTCTTGCGGCCGGCCGGTAATTTCTACTCCTGTGGGTCACGTCCCGGAAGTAGCGCGGGACGGCGAAAATAGTCTGTTGGTACCCATTTATGGCGCTCAGGCCACAGCGGCAGCTATTATTAAAGTTTTAAAGGACTCGAGTCTGGCCCGACAACTCGGTAGCTCAGCCCGTGAAACCATCATCAAGGGTTGGACCTGGGAAGCAGTGTTGGCACCTCTTGGAAAAATTTACGAGCAGGTAATGTTAGTCCCGGGTGATAAAAAATCCTCCAAAGGCGTGATGAAGACTTGGGCAAGAACACTTGCCCGGTCTTTTTACCACCGCTTTTACACTCGAAAGGTTTAATTGATTATATTATTTCTAACCTAGAGCATTTGCACTCCCACCACGAGCATAGTCTTGAGATGATGTGCCAAGGAAGGCTGGAAACGCATTATCGATACTCGCAATATAAAGCATTATGAATAATGACCTATACAAATTAATCGCCTGTCCTGGTTGCCATGGGCTACTAAAGATGGAAGATGGAGAGTTGGTCTGTCTGTCTGATAAATGTTCCGCACAGCCGCGCCGTTGGCCGATTGTCAATAATGTTCCCGTAATTTTTGATGAGAATAGAAGTCTCTTCCGGGTGGCTGACTTGGTTGCCGGACCTCCTCAAAAAGTAAGGAACCTGCGTTATTTTTTATCCAAGGGGTTGCATTTTCGACCACTTTTAGGCCGGAACCTAGCTGCTGTTCGCAATTATCGAGAATTCGGCAAGTTGCTTAACGGCGATGGCCAGTCCCAGGTTCTGGTGGTGGGCTGTGGTGAGGGTGGAGCAGGCTTTTCCCAATTGCAGAATATCCCGAACTGTCAGTTTGTGTTCGCTGACGTCCGCTGGACGTCCATCATCTCCGTACTTTGCGACGGGCACCAGTTGCCTTTTCCGGATGGTTTATTCGACGGATTAGTGATACAGGCCGTTCTTGAGCATGTGATTGATTTTGCGGAAGTTATACAAGAGGTAACCCGTGTTTTGAAGGTTGGCGGAGTGGTATACAGTGAATGCCCATTCCTGCAGCCTATCCATGGGAGTCCGTATGATTTTATCAGACTAACAAATATAGGGCACCGCCGTGCCTTTCGCAATTTTGACGAGATCGATTCCGGGATATGTGGCGGTCCCGGCATGGCAACCGCCCAAATGCTCCAAGCCGCGACTCGGTCCTTTTTCCCGGGGTTACTGTGGCGGCGTTTTTCAGATTGGCTGACGGACTGGACCCTTTGGTGGCTGAAATATCTCGACCCGCTGTTGGTCCGCAATTCAGCAGCTATGGATGCGGCCAGTGGCTTCTACTTCCTTGGCCGTAAACGTTCCGATCCCATCTCCAATAGCATGGTGATTGAGTCCCATCGTGGCAACCAATAAGTTTCTGGAAAGAACTTAAAACTTCTGGAGGGTGCGTTGGTTTTTTACGACCCTGAAAAACAATGTCTTGTGTATTTATCCATCCAGAGCAGCAAATTTTTTTGGGACAACCACTGGCGAAGTGAAATTTTCAAAATGCCCAGAACCAGAGACCGTTTTGTCGTTAGAGTCACGAAAAAGTTTCTACCAACCGGAAGCAAAGTATTAGATGGCGGGTGTGGAAGGGGACAAATAGTTTGGTCCCTCGCAGATGCCGGTTATCATGCATATGGCATTGATTATGCTTCAGAAACAGTCGCATCAACGAAACACTTCATTCCAGAACTTAATGTACTGGAAGGGGATGTGCGAAATCTGCCCTTTAAGTCAAACAGCTTCGATGGTTATTGGTCCTTAGGGGTCATTGAACACTTTTTTGATGGCTATAATGATATAATGAAAGAGATGTTTCGTGTCCTCCGGCCTGGGGGATTTGCGTTTGTAACTTTCCCATCCATGAGTTTGCTACGGAAAGTGAAGGTGAAACTAGGCTGCTACCCAGTCCTTAAGAAAGATGAGACCTCGATAAGGCGTTTGTTCTATCAATACGCTCTTAATGAAGTCGATGTATTAATTAATTTTACTAAATTAGGCTTTGAGATTGTCGATCAAAGAAGGATTGATGGCACAAAAGGACTTAAAGATGAGATAATGGTTCTTAAAGCTATATTGCAACCGATTTATGATGGAAGAAGCCTTCCAGTAAAACTAACAAGGAAGTTGCTCGATTGCGGTTCACGAAGATGGTGTGGTCATATGTCTTTTATGATATTATCTAAGAATCGTGTGTAATCTTACCTATTACCTAATAGCGGTTTGCCCTTTATAAGAAACCATAGGCTAACCATAGGCTAATGCAATCTATTAAATACCCTAAAATAACCGTACTCACATCTTGTTACAATTCATCAATATATTTGCGAGAATCCATTGAAAGCATTCTTTCTCAGACTTTTACTGATTTCGAGTATGTACTTATAGATGATGGTTCTACTGATGGAACTCAGGAAATCATACAAAATTACGCCAAAAGCGATGAGAGAATTGTTTTTATTTCAAAAACCAATACAGGGTTGACTGATTCGCTCAATGTTGGGCTTAAAAAAGCTAAGGGCAAATGGATCGCAAGACTGGATGCAGATGATATTGCCATGCCGGAAAGATTACACAAGCAGTACAATTTCGCAGAAGCAACAGATGATCCAGTTTTATTGGGGACGGGATGTTTTGAGACTGATGAGCGAGGACGGACCATTAAAGTTCACCACTATCCGCTAGGTAATAAAAGATTGCATTATTATCTGATTCATGGTAATAAATTCTTCCCCCACTCTTCGGCGTTTTTTCTTAAAGACCTCACCTTGTCTATTGGAAGTTATAACCCGAGATACACCAAGTCACAGGATCGGGAATTATGGTTGCGGCTTAGTGAATACGGGGCAATTGCCTGTTTAGGTGAACCTCTGATTAAATTGCGGCGCCACTCACACTCAATCTCTTATCGAGATATAGATAAGATGCAATATATTCTATTTATTGCCGCCGGGATATGCCATGTCTTACGAAAAAGAGGCCAAGCAGACCCCTCTAATCAGGATGATCAAACTTGGAAATTCTTTATAAGTTGGCTGGCGAACAATCTGGAGCAGAGGGGAATTCTGCCTTTGAAAGAAATCAAGGAATACGCCAGGAAACAATGGTACTTGGGGATGAAAGCTGAAGCCTTTAAATATTTAATGCGGCGCGAGGTCTGGGCCAAGATCAAGCGAGGGGGTTTTAAAGCAATAAGTTATCTGGTATGCGGTTCACCCTGGTGGGAACATTTTGCTGCGGCATGGACGCAGGTGGTGACAGAGAAAAGCCCGGCCAGTTATTTACTCAAAAACGACGGGTAACCCCATTTCTGGGCCAATAAGGCCAAAGTCTAGTGACATCTATTTGGAGCATTGAAAATGTTATCAATAACTTACTAATATTCTTGATGATATTTACTAGACATTTTTATCATGATTATATATGGATAGAGATTGTCCATTCAGGTGGTCTCAACCATGCCAAATATCAAGCATAGATGGTCGTTCACCCGGCTGCTGCCAGCCGTCAGAATCTTATTCAAAGGCATGCCGGGAGTCTGACGCCATCGGCATCAATTGATCTTTTGCTGGTTGATCGTGATGCAAATTGTGACCTCAGGACCCAGGACGTTGACCCGCCTTATCTCAATCTAACCCTGGCTTTATCACCGAATGGCGCTTCCGACGGTTGTTATCCGCCGGATATTGGAGCCTCAAGGCGCTCCTGCACTGGCTTGCCCAGGAAGCCATAAAAAGTCTGCCGGCACCCGAAAATAGAGTGCTCTTCGTGATTACCGACGGCAGCAAAAAGACAAACGGGGTCAAAAAAATCCAGCCGCCCAAAAGGGGCGTATGAGCGAGCACAATTCCTGGTGGTGGTTCTTCGGAATCAAATTTATCATGCTCATGGTTTCCTGGGATGATTACCGTATCCCAGTGGATTTTGAGATGGTCCTACCGAAAGGCCATCCCGATTACAAAAAGGAAAATGAACTTTTCCGCTTCATGTTCAGCCACTTTCACCAGCCGGAATGGGCTAAGGCAGTGATTGTCGTGGGCGATGTGGCTTTTGCCTCCAAAGACAATATGAAACTGGTGCAGGCCAGGGATAAGAATGATTCCCAACACAGCTGGGGTTTCGTTTTTGCCATAGCTCGCAGCTGGAATATGGAAGACGGCAAAAGATTGAGCAATTTGGTGAAGCATACGCCGCATAGCTGTTATCGCAAGACCTGGATTCCTCGCTTGCCTTACCACAAAGGACGCAAGACCTTCTAGATTTTTGAAAAACGCACCCGTCTTAGGCACCTGGGAGACGTCACCGTGGTCTTGACTAAAAAAGGGCGTAACATGGGCCCTGAGAAAACAAAACTCCTGGTGACCAATCTGCCGGAACTGACTGGAAGACAGGTGATTGATATCTACCAGAGACGCTGGGCCGTAGAAATTCTTTTCAAAGAGCTGAAATCCGGGTTGGGATTCGGCGAACACCAGGTGACCAAGATCCTGCCGCGTATCAAAAAATCCCTGGGGATGGCATTGATTGCCTATCTCGTGCTCTTGAAAGCCCGGAAAGATGACATCAAACTAGGTAAACCATGGAGTATCTTCCAACTCAAAACTAACTTTACCCTGGACCTGCTCCACACCCAATTTCAACATTCAATTCGCCTGGAGGTGAATAAGTTCCTCAAGGCCGCATGATTTGGAGGCTTTTGCCCCTTAATCCGTCGTTTTTGAGTATTTAAGTCTGTATCCTAAATGATAAGGCTCTTTGGGGGATGCGCATCGGTATTGATGGTTCCAATTTGAAGGCAGGTGGAGGAGTAACTCACTTGGTAGAGTTGCTCAATGCCGCTCAATCAGAAAGAAACGGGTTCCAGGAGGTCATTGTCTGGGCCGGACGCACGACCTTGGCCCAACTGCCCCAACGGCCCTGGCTACAGCCGGTCCATAACCCCATGCTCGATAACCCTTTGCCGTATCAGGTTTATTGGCGGCTGAAACGGCTGCCGGTCTTGGCTGGGCGTAATTGCGATGTGCTCTTTACTCCTGGTGCTGGAAATGGGGGAGGATTTTTTCCCATGGTAACCATGTCACAGAACATGTTGCCTTTTGAAGCCAGGGAAATGCAGCGCTATGGAATCTCCTGGCAACGCGCTCGCGTGGAGTATTTGCGGTTAATGCAGGCCAGAGCCTTCAAAAGTGCGCAAGGGTTGATTTTTCTGACCCAATATGCGCGTGATACGATCCTGCCGCAATTAAACGGCAATAGGGGACAGATAACCATTATCCCCCATGGGGTGAGCAAGCGGTATTTCCATCCCCCGCGGTGTCTGGAATTCAGCTGGCAAAGCCCCATTCGGATTCTTTATGTCTCCATTATCGATGTATACAAACATCAATGGCAGGTAGTGGAAGCGCTGGCCCGCTTAAGGCGAAGGGGACTGAATGTAAGTTTGCAGTTGGTGGGGCCCGCCTACGCTCCAGCTTTAAGACTTTTGTATCGGATTATGCGAGGTTACGATCCCCAGGGGGACTTCGTAACTTATTCCGGGCCTGTGCCTTATCTGGGCTTAGCCGAAGTTTATCAACAAGCCGATATTTTTGTCTTTGCCTCAACCTGCGAGAACATGCCTAACATTCTGCTGGAAGCCATGGCCAGCGGTCTGCCCATTGCCTGTTCCAACCGCGGGCCCATGCCTGAAGTCTTGGGGGATGCCGGGGTATATTTCGATCCGGAAAGACCTGAAGAGATTGCGGATGCCTTGCAGCAGTTGATTGACAACCGAAAACTGCGGGAGCAATGCGCCTGGAAAGCCTATTTAAAGGCGCAAAGCTATTCGTGGGCAAAATGCGCTGATGAAACCTTTGCCTTCATATCGCAAGTGGCTCAAGAATATCAACCGCGATAAAGTTAAACACCATGTGTGGCATTGCAGGGTTTGCCGGCGGCTTCCTGCCGGGATTAATGGCTGACATGAATGAGGCTCAGGCCCATCGCGGCCCTGATGCCCGGGGGGTCTTCGAAGATCGGGACCGCGAAATTGCCCTGGGACATGTGCGGCTGTCTATCCTGGACCTCTCCGATGCCGCGGCCCAGCCCATGCACTCGCCGGATGACCGGTTCGTCCTGGTCTATAACGGTGAAATATATAACTTTACGGAATTGCGGGAAGAGTTGACTGCCAGAGGATATATGTTTCGCTCCACCGGGGATACCGAAGTGCTGCTGCATGGGTGGTTGGAGTTCGGAGAAGAATTCCTCAAGAAAGTCAACGGAATCTTCGCATTCGCCATATGGGACCGCCGGGAGCAAGAACTGTGGCTGGCCCGGGATATGCTGGGGGTAAAGCCCCTGTACTATACATTGCTTAAGAAGGATGAGCTTCTTTTTGCCAGCGAAATCAAGGCCCTTTGCGCTCATCCGGATTTCCCCCGGGAGCCGGATTTCGACGCCATACAGCAGCATTTGGCCTACTGTCACGCCTCGGCGGAACGCACGGCCCTCAAAGGCGTGCGGCGATTGCCGCCGGGCCACCGGCTGCGGTGGCGCCGGGAAGACCGGTCAAAGGAAGTGAAGGGATTTTGGAGACCTCCCTTTGGGGAGTTGATAAACGGCGATGGGGAGAGGCCGGTAAAAGAACTACGCCACCTACTCCAGACCGCGATCTTAAGACAGATGGTTTCGGATGTACCGGTGGGTTCATTTCTGAGCGGCGGGCTTGACAGCAGTGTGATTACAACAATTGCATCCCAAAATAGGGAGCAGCGGTTTGAGTGCTTCACCATAACCTATCCTGCGGTGGACAACCAGTTGGACCGTTTCGCCGAAGACGCGCCTTATGCCCGGAGGTTATCTCGTCAGCTCGATCTTTCACTCCATGAGATCAAACTTAGCCCGAACTTAGTGGAGCTGCTGCCAAAGTTGATTTATCATTTGGATGAGCCCATTGCCGACCCCGCCATTATCCCTTGTTATCTCATCTGCAAATTAGCCAGAGAAAGGGGAACGACGGTTCTGCTTTCGGGCCAAGGCGGGGATGAACTCTTTTGCGGATACCCCCGCTATCCGGTAATGTATTTAACCCAATGGATTGATCACCTTCACCCTTTAGTTAGAGAAATGATCTCCCGATCCGCCCGGCTTCTTCCCGGGGCCTTTGAAGGCGGCGGAGGGGCGTTTTTGCGGCGTATCAGGCGGGCCCTGGGTGGCCTGGAGCATACCGCGGATGAGAGGTTTCTGGGGTATTGCGCCTATGCCCCCCAAGAGGAAATCACCGGCATCCTGAGTTCCGGCTTGAGAGATGCTTTGGGGGGCCGCGAATTTACCAATGATTGTCTCCAGCACATGGAGGGCGTTAAGCTCTTCGGCATGCAGCGTCTCCAAGAACGCGATCTCTCCATTTATCTCCCCAATCACAATCTTCTTTATACCGACAAAATGAGTATGGCGGTCGGGGTTGAGGTGCGGGTGCCCCTGCTCGATTTAAAAGTGGTGGAACGTGTGTTGACTTTTCCCTACAAATGGCAACTGGCTGGCAGAAAAACCAAAGTCCTGTTTCGCGAGGCTTCACGGGGGATAGTGCCGGATGAGATCATCGAACGTCCTAAGGCCGGTTTGGGCGCGCCATTTCGGAAGTGGCTGCGCTACGACTTAAAAGAGATGTGGCTTGATCTAACCTCGGAAGAGACGGTGCGGCGCCGGGGATGGTTTAACTATAAGGCCCTGCAGGATATCCGCAGCCGGAGTCAGGCCGGGAAAGATGATCTCTATATGCTGCAATGGGCGGTGTTCACTATAGAACTGTGGGCCCGGCAATTCATGGACCGCAGCCCGGCAAATCAATCTACTGCGCCTGAGAACTTTTCATAATTTTATGAGACAAATACTCCAGAACCTTTCCAACGGCCGCGTTGAACTGGCGGAGGTCCCGTGTCCAAAATTGATCTCGGGACACTTGCTGATCAGGACTACGGCCACTTTGGTTTCCGCCGGCACTGAGCGGATGTTGGTGGAATTCGGACAAGCCAATCTTCTGGACAAAGCCAGACAACAGCCGGACAAAGTGCGGCAGGTGCTGGACAAGATCAGGACCGACGGCGTGATGCCCACCCTGGAGGCAGTACGCAGCAAGCTGGACCAGCCTTTGCCCTTGGGATACTGCCAGACTGGGGTGGTAGTGGACGCGGCCCAGGGGGTGGAAGGAGTGAAAGCGGGGGACCGGGTGGTGTCCAATGGACCCCACGCGGAAATGGTGTGTGCGCCGAAGAATCTCTGCGCCCGGGTTCCAGAAGGGGTCAGCGATGAAGAAGCCGCGTTCACGGTGCTGGGGGCCATCGCGCTGCAAGGGGTACGGCTGGCTCAGCCCACCCTGGGGGAGAGTTTTGCTGTCATCGGTTTAGGGTTAATCGGGCAGATGGCGGTGCAGATTCTTCTGGCCCATGGATGCCGCGTGTTGGGCCTGGATTTGGAGCCGGATAAATGTGCATTGGCACGTCAGTTCGGGGCTGCGGCGATGGATTTGTCCCAAGAGGAGGATGCCAACGCCGCGGCCCTGGCCTTTTCCCGGGGCCAGGGGCTGGACGGGGTGTTGATTGCAGCGGCCACCAAGAGCAGCGACCCCATTCATCAAGCTGCGCAGATGTGCCGCCAGCGGGGGCGCCTTGTCATGCTGGGAGTGACCGGCATGGAGCTGCGGCGCGATGCCTTTTATAAAAAGGAGTTGTCCTTTCAGGTGTCCTGTTCCTACGGGCCGGGACGTTATGATCCCGATTATGAGGAGAAAGGCCACGACTATCCCCTGGGATTTGTGCGCTGGACAGAGCAACGCAACTTTGAAGCGGTATTGGATCTGCTGGCCGCCGGAAAACTCCAGGTCAAACCGCTCATCAGCCACCGGTTCCCTTTTCCGGAGGCATTGAAGGCTTACGAGTTAATTACCGGGAAGAAAGAGCCTTACCTGGGAGTTATTTTGACCTATCCTCAGGAAGAACTTCCCTCGGCGCCGGGAGATGCGGCCGGGACCGATAGCATTCTTTTGCGCCAGCCGGCTCCAGGTTCTAAAGAACCAGCGGTGGTGGGGTTCCTGGGAGCCGGGAATTTTTCCCGGCAAATTCTTCTGCCGGCCTTGGGACGGACGGGGGCGCGTTTGAAAACCATCTGCTCCAGCGGGGGAGTATCGGGAACTCACCTGGGGCGAAAGTTCGGCTTCGAGAAAAGCTGCACTGATATTGCGGAGATACTCGCGGACCAGGAAATTAACACTGTTTTCATTGCGACCCGGCATGACAGCCATGCCCCGCTGGTGTTGGCGGCTCTCCGGGCCGGAAAGAATGTGTTTGTAGAAAAGCCCCTTTGCCTGGAACCGGAAGAATTAACGGAAATTACCCAACTTTACCATTCGTTGCAGCAGGAGGCGTCTTCCCCCATTCTCATGGTGGGATTTAACCGGCGGTTTGCGCCCCACGTGGTCCGGATCAAGGAATGCCTGGCAGGGTTGAATGAACCCAAAAGCATGATCATTACGGTTAATGCAGGGTATATTCCCCCGGGGCATTGGACCCAGGACCCCAAGGTGGGAGGGGGCCGGATTATCGGGGAGGCTTGCCATTTTCTAGATATGCTGCGATTTCTCACAGGACAGCCCATCAGGGAGGGTCAGGCGGCTTATTTGGGCTCTCGCCAGGGCCCGGCTGCAATTCGGGATAAGGTGTCATTCACAGTAACTTTTGCCGACGGCTCCATAGGCACCGTGCATTATTTTGCCAATGGCCACAAGTCCTTTCCCAAAGAGCGCCTGGAAGTTTTTTGTGGTGGGAGGATATTGCAGCTAGACAATTTTAGGGTCCTCCGGGGTTATGGCTGGCAGAAGTTTAATAAGATGCGGCTGTGGCGGCAAGATAAGGGCCATGTCCAGGAGTTGACCGCTTTCATCCAGGCGGTGCGGGAAGGGGGACCAGGCCCCATTCCCTTTGATGAAATCCAGGAAGTAACCGCCACTACCCTGAAGTTGGCTGCACTTCCCGGGAAGGTCTGCTAATCCAGGCTGAAAAAGTGCGAAACGTCAAACCATCGCTGCTATTGAGTCTCCGGCAAGGTCTGGTATTTCCTCTTGAAAAGAATTGATTATCTCCGCAGGATTTTTCTTTCCTACATATTCAGCAAGAACAGCCAGCTGACTTTTTGGCATGAAGTTCCGGAAATTAATGTCGCCGCATCTCTCAAGGAGTTGGGGCAATATTATATGACATTTGCCAGTAAAGCTGATTATCCAGGGCCATTTGATCCAGACGGCGTTCCGTTGTTGGATTATCATGGAAAAGTCGGGAAACAATATAACCCGATTGCTATCGCTCAGTACGCCTTGGCCCATTATAATCTAGCCCAAAGCGTTGGTAATAAAACTCATCGTGATAAATTCCTGGGGTGTGCCGAGTGGCTACGGGATAATTTAAAGAAGACCCCCCAAGGGACTTATCTATGGCCTCATAATTTCGACTTCGAATATTTCCGGCCGCTGATTGCACCTTGGTTCTCCGGTTTAGCCCAGGGTCAGGGTCTCTCCGTGCTGGTCCGGGCCTCAGCGGAGAGTACTGATCCGAAGTTCCACGAGGCTATGGAACAGGTTTTTCAGTCGCTGACTCTGCTTGTGGAGAGAGGAGGGGTGCTTTTTGAGGATGACCGGGGTTATGTCTGGATTGAAGAATATTTAGTTGACCCTCCCACCCACATCCTCAACGGTTTCGTTTGGGCCTTGTGGGGAATTTATGACTATTATCTTTTTACTAAAAAGGCTGAAGCCAAAAATCTTTTTGAGGATTGCACGGCCACTATTTTAGAATACTTGCCCCGATATAACCTGGGGTTTTGGTCTCTCTACGAGTTAACTCCGCAACCGTTTAAATCCATTGCCAGCCCGTATTATCATCGGTTGCACATTACACAAATGTCCATTATGCATCGACTGACCGGCCATCCACGATTTGCCCATTATTCAGAGAAATGGGAGCATTTTTCGAGAAATATTCTATTTCGAACCATGGCATTAAGTTATAAGGTAGCCTTTAAAATAGCGTACTATTAATTGCGGGAGCAGTTGATGCGAATTTTACTCATCGATCCCCCGGTGAATTGTTTCACTGGCCTTATGAAAAGGGGGTATTCCATCGGATTATGTATGCTGGCGGCCATCGCCAAACAGGAGAACGTACCAGAGGTCAAAGTATTTGATGTGGATAAATCAGTATCCCACTCTTACGGTTTACATTTTACCGACCAGCGCCGCAACATGGCCGTGTTTCTTGAAGGAGTCAACAACAAGCAACATGCCGTCTGGCAGGAGATCAGAAGGACTTTGGAGTCTTTCAATCCGGATCTGGTGGGAATAACGACCATGACCATCCACTATGCTTCCTCCTTACGGGTGGCCGAAATCGTCAAGGAATGGAACCCGGCTTGCACTGTGGTCATGGGGGGGGTACACGCCAGCGTCATGCCTAGGGGGATGGTGGAGTGGCCTTTTACCGATGCGGTAGTCAAGGGGGAAGGGGAGACTCCATTCCGGGAAATCATTCGCCGCGCGAATTCAGGAATTACTGATTTTTCGGATATTTCCGGGGTGATCACCAAAGCTACACCGGACAAAATTAACCATCCTCCCTCGGAGGAGGATGATCTGGACAGTCTGCCCTTCCCGGATCGGACCGCGCTTATCAGCATGGAAAATTTTTCCCCTGAAGATTTGGGGCTGATCTTGACCTCTAGGGGCTGCCCTTATCGCTGTAGTTACTGTAGTAATTTTACCAGAAAAACAAGATTTCGGTCTGTCTCTAACGTTATTGAAGAGATAAACGAGGTCAAAAGAAATTATGGTACGTTTCAGTTCATGTTCAAAGATGATTCATTTACTGTGGACCGCAATAGGGTAAATTCTTTTTGTCAAACGCTCTTAGATAACAATTTAAAGCTTCTATGGGAATGTACCACACGCCTCGATTTAGTTGATGACCTTCTGATCAGACACATGAAGAAGGCCGGGTGTAACCGAGTAGGAGTAGGGGTGGAATCCGGTGACGAAGAACTGCTGAAGATATTTAATAAAAAATTAACTAAAGAACAGATTAGAAAAGGTATAGACATTCTAAATAGAAATAATATCTTTTGGACAGGCTACTTTATGATGGGACTACCAATGGAACGGGAGGACCAAATAATCCGGACTCTGGATTTTATGCACGAACTGAGGCCACCTTATGCTGCTCTGGGAATCTATAAGCCTTATCCCGGTACCCGGTTGTTCGATATGGCTGCGGGGTTGGGCTTGGTGGATGATAATGTTCCCAATGAGTATTTTTTTTCCACCAATCCAGTGGATTATTTCTTCAAAGATACTCACAAACGTATGGCATACATTCCTGAAAGAAGGGCAAAAGAATTAACATTGATCATGGAAAAGGAATTCGAAATATCAAATAAAAAATTTATAAATTTATTTAGAAGAGCAATTGCGAGGAAGAATTTGTACATCAAAGATTATAAAAGCTTTTTCATTGACCTCAAAAGAGCAGCTCATTGGCTCAAAGCATAATTTCAGCAAAGAGAGTCAAACTGATGCACATTCTTCTCTTGAGCCATTATTATCCACCTGAAGTAACTCCAGGGGCCAACCGAACCTATGAACATGCCTGCCGTTGGGCGAAAGAAAAAGACGTAAAGGTTTCGGTGATCACTAACCACCCACATCATCCCCATGGAGTGTTGTTTCCTGGATATGCCAATCGCTTATTTACTTATGAACGACGGGAAGGAATAGACCTCTATCGGGTTAAGACGTTTCTATCGCCCAGTTCTGGTGTCGTACGACGCAGCCTGAACTACCTGGTTTATATGGGTGCCGCCACCGCCATGGCTACTAAAATACCCAAACCTGATTTGGTGGTGGCTACTTCTCCTCAGTTTCTTTGTGCTGTGGCCGGATATTTGGCAAGTAAGCTTCAGAAATGTTCTTTTATCTTTGAACTACGAGATATTTGGCCTGATTCCATTGTCACCGTGGGGGCCATGGAAAAGGGCTTGTTAATTAGGATCCTGGAAAAGCTTGAATTATCATTATACCAGAAGGCAGCCTTGATCGTTCCTCTCACCAATGCTTTTAAGGACTATCTAATAGACAAAGGCATTTCTTCTTCCAAAATCCAGGTGATAAAAAATGGGGTGGACCTAGTATTTTTCAAACCTCAAAATCCTAACCCCATCCTAACGGCGAAATTAGGAGCACAGGATAAATTTATTGTTTCTTATGTCGGGACCGTTGGCATGGCTCATGCGTTGGATAAGGTGGTGTTGGTAGCAGAACGGTTACAAAATTATCCGAAAATCCTATTCCTCATTGTTGGAGAAGGGGCAAAGAAGAAAGAGATCAAGAATCTCATAACTGAGAAAGGCCTAACCAATATCAAAGTGCTGCCGGGAGTTTCCAAAGAAGAAGTCAGAGCTTATTATGCCCTCAGCCATTTGGTAATCGTAACCCTGAAAAACACGTCTTTGTTTCGAAAAGTGATCCCTTCGAAAATTTTTGAAATTATGGCTATGGCTCGTCCGATTCTCTGTGCGGTGGATGGAGAATGCTGGCAGATTGTGGAGGAAGCTGGCAGTGGCGTCTTCGTGGAACCGGAAAATGTGGAAGAAATGGCTGCCGCCATCCTCAAATTGGCCGGGGAGCTTGAGAGGTTGACGAGCATGGGGGAGCGGGGACGTCAGTTTGTGGAAACCTTTTTTAACCGCGACGTCTTGGCTCGCCAATATCTTGAGGTTCTGCGGGAAGCGTCAGGGAATCATCATCCAGTGACTTGGTGAAAGGCTGTGCGGAAGATTATTTTAGTGGCCGGAGCCCGGCCCAATTTCATGAAGATTGCTCCAATCCTCCTTGTTGCAAGGACAACACACTTCCGGGAAAAACTCCAGATAGTATTGGTGCATACCGGACAGCATTATGACTACGAGATGTCCCAAATCTTCTTTGATGAGCTGGAAATTCAGCGGCCGAATTACTTTCTAGGAGTTGGCTCCGCCAGTCATGCCGTCCAGACGGCCCGGATCATGATGGCCTTTGAGGAAGTGTGCTTGATGGAAGCCCCCGAGATTGTTGTAGTGGTCGGAGATGTCAACTCCACCATGGCCGCAGCTCTGGTGGCCAAAAAGATAGACATCAAGATAGCCCACGTGGAAGCAGGCTTGCGAAGTCACGACCCCACTATGCCGGAGGAAATCAATCGCCGGGTCACAGATGTGCTTTCGGATTTCCTATTCGTTTCGGAACACAGCGGGATATTTAATCTCAGAAACGAAGGCAAACCCGATAGTTCCATTCATTTTGTCGGCAATGTGATGATCGATACTTTATATTTTCATTTATCCCAATTATCCAATTCGAATAGTGTGAAAGCTATGAGTCCCCAAACCCATGGGCCCTTTGCCGTCCTCACCCTGCATCGTCCCAGCAATGTGGATAGGGAAGATAAGCTTAAAGAGATCTTCTCTGCCCTGGCCATCATCGCCAGAGATCTGCCCATATATTTTCCTGTGCACCCCCGAACTCAGGAGAGATTGCAACAGAACAACCTGCTGTCGGAAATAAGCCAGCATGGTTTCACTTTCCTGCCACCTCTATCGTATCTGAATTTCTTGCGGCTTTGGAAAGATGCCGTCTTGGTGCTAACCGATAGCGGCGGTCTCCAGGAAGAAACCACAGCCCTGGGGATTCCCTGCATCACCATTCGGGAAAATACCGAGAGACCGATTACCGTGGAAGAAGGGACCAATATTTTGGCAGGGACAAGTTCAGCGGGAATTCTGTCAGCTTATGCAGATTTTAAAAGTTCAGAGGGGAAAAAGGGTTCGATACCAGCTCTTTGGGATGGTAAAGCTGCAGAGAGAATCGCCGCAGTGCTGACAAGCATATAGTACGTCGGAAATTCCCTCCCCAAAAAACCTGCAACATCTGAATTATTTTGAGTTTGAGGCCTTGAGCCATATCAGCAAAAATGAAAAGAGAACTTCGTCATTTAGCCCACAATCTTTCCGAGGTCAGATTATGTGAGGGTGTGTTTAATGGGGCAGTGACTTAAACAAAAAGATTTTTACATTTCCTTCAGTCTCTAGTTAGTTAAAGTAAGTGAAGATCATGTCTATATCCCTCAACATTGGCTGCTTCCATATATTCAATGCCGTTGACTTAAGCCCAAATATTGGCCCACTTACCATGGCGGCTTTTGGATTTGCGAGGGAATTTGCGACCTGGGCGGAGACGATATTTTCTCCAGGTGATCTCCGCCAGGCAATGCCTGG
>Ga0233425_10002625_pt1 | contig 34698 bp, 35 predicted proteins | sample Watercolumn_Towu_2_FD_181712 | JGI IMG/M metagenome (GOLD analysis project Ga0233425, IMG submission 181712) | Freshwater microbial communities from Lake Towuti, South Sulawesi, Indonesia - Watercolumn_Towuti2014_140_MG | ecosystem: Environmental > Aquatic > Freshwater > Lake | place...
ACATAACCAGAATCAAATAAAAATCAGACACTGAAAATAATTTATTGAGCAATCTGCAGCCCTAGGACTTGGGCGGATGGTGCAGGTCTGCGAAAGGAGGAGCAATGCGCAAAGGGTTAACTCTCCTCTTCAAAGTTTCGTGATAAATTGGCCAAGTTGCGGAAAGCCTGGGAACAAGAGCCTACACCCGCTGTTTGCGCCGGCCATCATCGCCCCGGAGATAAGGGCGAAAAAAGGGAAAACTCGTGACCTTCGGTAAACCTCTTTCCCCGGAGCAGATGCTGGAGCGCTGCTGGCAAGAGATGGTGCGCTTTTACCGCCATTCCGCCACTGGCAGCCGTTGCACCTGCATCGTTCATAACATGAACACTCCCCTGCAGATCCTGTCCTTCCATTTGGAGCTTCTGGAGCAAAAATCCCGGGACGAGTTTGAGAACCTGCAGGATTGCCCGCCGGAGATTCAGGAAAAGCTGGGGCCTTTCTTCAAGTACCGCCAGAATAAGCTGCGGCAGTTTGCCCAGGAGGTGCAAAACCTCCGGGATCAATCCCGCAGTATTGTCACCCAGGGGTTGCACGAGGAGAACCAGGAAAGGGTAAATTTGGACCTCAACCAGGTGCTGGAAGAGGAGCTGGAGCTCTACGTGGCCGATTCCTTTTTCAAGCACCAGGTGGAGAAGGATTTTCGTCTCCGGACCGGCTTGCCGCCGATTAACGGCCACTACATCGATTTCAGCCAGAGCTTCCGCAACCTGGTGGACAATGCCCTGGAAGCCATGGAAGGAGCGGAGGTCCGGAAACTGACGGTGGAAACCGCGCTGGAGAATGGCCGCCGTCTCCTGAAGGTGGGGGATACGGGCCCGGGGGTGCCTGCGGAGATCCGGCCCCGGCTCTTTGAGCCTTTTATCACCTCCAAGGACGGCCATAACCCGCCCCATGCCGGCCTGGGACTCTTCCTGGCCCGGCGCCTCCTGGCCCCATACCGGGGAGAAATTGAGGTGGAGAGCAAACCCGGGGAGACCTGGGTGACGGTGATCCTGCCCGTGGATTAACTACAGTTTTCTGTTTTCCGTTCGAAAAGAATATTCGTTTTAAGTTGGTTGCCCTGGAAACCGCGGTGATGAAACCATTAGTACGCTCCTTTTTCCTGGCCCTGGCGGCCCTCTGCCTTTTTCCCATTCTGGCAGCCGGCGCTCTGCCTCCAAAGAACGCCAAACCCTACACCCCGCCCGCGTATCTGCGGGAGAAGATCCTCCGCTTCCAAAGCCATGTACAGGTGCATCCGGACGCCGTCCTGACGGTCACCGAGACCATCAAGGTGGAAAGCGCCGGGGTGAAAATCAAGCGGGGCATTGTCCGGGATTTTCCCACCATCTACCGGCATAAATCCGGAGAGACCGTCACCGTGGGTTTTGAGGTGCTGGAGGTCCTCCGGGACGGGCGCACCGAGCCGTACCATTTGGAGTACGCGGTCAACGGCGTGAAGGTCTACACCGGTCAAAAGGACGTCTTTCTCCCCCATGGGGTGCATGAATACACCATCAAATACCGCACCGACCGGCAGTTGGGATTTTTCCCGGAGTATGACGAACTTTATTGGAACGCCACCGGCCACGGCTGGACCTTTCCCATAACCGGCGCGAGCGCGGTGGTGGAACTGCCGGAGGGCGCGAGGATCATCCAGCACAGCGCCTATACCGGTCCCATGGGGGCCAAGGGGAAGGATTTCCAGGCCAGGGAAGCCGGCCCGGGGAAGATCATCTTCACCGCCACCAAAGACCTCCCTCCCGGCTCCGGGCTGACCATCGCCGTGGCCTGGCCCAAGGGGGTGGTGCGTCCGCCCGGCGGGGTCGATAAAATGGGCTTCTTTCTCCGGGACCACCTGCCGGAAGTCATGGGGGCGGCGGGGTTTCTGCTGGTTCTGGGATTTTACCTGGTATCCTGGTCGCGGGTGGGCCGGGACCCGGAGGAGGGCACGATTATTCCTTTGTTTGCGCCGCCTCCGGGATTTTCGCCGCCATCCGTTCGTTTCCTGTTGCGCATGGGCTTTGACGACCGCACCGTGGCCGCGGCCCTGGTGGACATGGCGGTGAAAGGCTATCTGACCATTGAGAACGTCGGCAAGGATTATACCCTGCATAAACAGGGCGGAGGCGCCAAGGCTCTCTCCAAGGGGGAACAGAACCTGGGGGAACGGCTCTTTGCCGGGGGCAACGACCTGGAAATGAAGAATAAAAATCACGCCCTGATTCAGGATGCCCGGGGCGCCTTGAAGAGTACTCTCCAAAGCGAGTTGGAGAAGGCCTACTTCGTCAGCAATGCCAACTATTTTGTCACCGGGTTGATCCTCAGCGTCCTGGCAGTGGGCGCCGTGGTCCTGGCCTCCATGAACCACAGCGGCGCCTGGGACACTTTCGTCAAACTGGCCGTCTGGACCGGGGCCTGCGGGACGCTGGCCTTTTGGTCCGTTAACGGTTGGGGCCGCGGTACCAGCGCTGCCTTTAACTCTCTTAAAAACCTCGGGACCGCGGGCATGGTCCTCCTGGGGTTCGGTTTTCTGGCTGTAAAAATTTTCGGTGCACCTTTTCTTAAGCAGAATTTCTCCCTGACCCTCCTGGTTTTGCCGGCAACCCTGGTGGTAACGAATTTTTTGTTTTATCGTCTGCTCAAGAGCCCCACCCTCTCGGGCCGCAAGGTCATGGATCAGATCGAGGGTTTCAAGCTCTACCTCTCCGTGGCGGAAAAAGAGCGGTTGAACCTGCTCAATCCCCCGGAGAAGACCCCGGAGCTCTTTGAAAGATACCTGCCCTACGCCCTGGCCCTGGACGTGGAGAACGAGTGGAGCGAACAGTTCGCCGAGGTCCTGGCCCAGGCCGCGGAAAGGGGCTACACCCCCGCGTGGTACTACGGCGGCTCCTACCGGGACGTGGGGAGCTCCAGGTTCGTCTCCAACCTGGGAAGCGCGTTTGCCGGGGCCATTGCTTCCTCCGCCATGGCGCCGGGTTCTTCTTCGGGCAGCGGCGGCGGGGGCTTTTCCGGAGGCGGCGGCGGCGGAGGCGGCGGCAGCGGCTGGTAGTTAGATATCGTTTTGCGTTTTTCGTTTTGCGCTAAACAGAGTCGCTTGCGGAACTCATATCCCCGGTGTCCTCTGCATCTCTGCGATTATCCCCAGAGGTTTCCTTTTCGAAATTAAATCGGCTTGAGAATCCCGATAACCCGGCTAATTTCACCCAATCTTAAATTCCCAAATTCTATAAGAAGATTTATAATTCGATTTTATAATGATTTATCATCAAAGATGTTCCCGTAGGGGGGAACCTTGTGTTCGCCTTGGAGGCTGGGCGAACCCAAGGTTCGCTACGAAAAATGTCCCTTCGATGTTGAATTGTTATCGAAAGTTCATTTCCAGGATCGGATTCAGGAGTCAGGCTGATGCGTAAAGGGCAATTATTAGTGGGAATAATGCTGGCGGCCGCGCTGCTGATCGCCGCGGGACCGGGACAGTTGTCGGAGCAGGAACTGCTCATTAATTCTCCGGAGTTCGGAGATTTTCATAAGGCCAAGGAGATTAAGGAAAAGGGCAAGCAGTCCCTGCGGGTCTGGGCAAACTACAGTGAATTCCTGAAAAAACAGCCGTCCCGGGTCAAAAGCCCGATGCTCCAGGGGCCGGGGACGTTGGAAGTGGCTTACGACGAGATCTGGGTCTCCGAAAGGGACTACAATCCCCTCCTGATGGTGCGGCGGGAATACCGGGGCAAGCCTTTTCTGGTCAAGCTTTACTGGCTGGAGCATAAGGTGCAGGCCCTCACCGTGGAGAAATATTGCCAGACCGATCCCCTGACTTGGGAGAAGCTGGATAAACCGGGGTATAAAATCATCGCCCTGTTGGACCGGCAGGCCCTTGAGCCGGAACTGGCCAAGCTGGCCGCCAAGGAGCAGGCCTTTGCCGCGCTTTCCCCCGGAGCCCATCTTCAGGAAGCGCAAAAAGCCCTGGCTGCGGGCCATCCGGAGGAGGAGGATCTCAAGAAGAGGACTTACGGCCGCCTGGAAGACGCCCGCCGCCACCTGGAGGCCATCCAAAAACAGGTGAAGAAGCTGGACGAGGAGTCCAAAAAGGCGCTCCAGGAAGTGGAAAGCCGGGAAAAAGACCTGAAAAAATATAAGGAAGTGATGCAGAAAACCGTCAAGGAACAGGCCCTCAAAAAGCGGGAGGCCGCGGCCAAGGACCTGGACCGGGATTTCTTGAGTAAAGGCTTCGACGTCAAGATTCGCCTGGAAGGTTCGGAAAAAACCACCCTCAAACTGGAAAGCGCCCTCTTTAACCGGCCCATGGTCTTCGCGCTCATCGATAAATCCGATTTTCTGCAAAACTTAAGGGACGCGGGCTTCGAAGGAGTCGTTTTCGCCAACAAAAATATCAAGTTTACCTGGGAGATTGATTTGAATAATTAATGAATCGTAGGAATAATCGGTAATTATCGCTTACGGGTTAAATAATTAAGAATTAGGGGCAGAAGCGGCAAAGTTGCCAGGGGCTGATGGAGAGAGCGCTCTTTAACCGGCCTATGGCCTGTGCGCTCATCGATAAAATAAGCTTGACTGATACCACAATAATATATAATAATCAACAAGTCTGCCATAACTTGGATTAATGTTGTAACGATCCCGGCCCAACGCCTGCCCGCACAACTATGGGATACTCATAAAGACAGCCATCAGCTCTTTTAGGCGGATACCTCCCACCTCACCTGTCCTTTGGGACAACGGGCGCAGGCAGTCTCACAAGAAACGCCGTGAAGGAGGAAGCCATGAAAAAGACCTGGTTGTTTCTCAAGTGTCTTGGTGTCTTGACGGTGTTGTCAGCCGCAATTTCATCTCCAGGGTCAACTTCGGAAAGGGCCGTAAACCAAAGTGAACCGGCTTTTTCGGTGGCGCGGGACTTGCCGGAACCGGAAAAATCCGGGCCTCCGGCGGGAAAGCCGCAAAAAGTCGGCATCGTCACCGGTTACGGCAAGCTGCCCCTATATTTCATTGAGAATCGGGGCCAACTGGCCGGAGAGGTGAAGTATTACGCCCGGGGCCGGGGCAAGGCCATCTTCTTTACCCCGGAAGAAATCGTTTTCTCCCTCCAAGACCTTCCCTTGCCGCCGGCCCGGGACCGGGCGCATCTGCGCCGGAATGAACCGCCGGCAGCCCTTGAATCCCGGCGGTCCGCCGTAGCCCGCTTATCTCCGGTGGGCCTGGGAAAAGAGCTGGAAATTGTCGGCCTGGAGCCCCTGGAGGGGGAGGTCAATTATTTCACTGGCAACGATCCCCGAGACTGGCGCACCAATATCCCCACTTACGGGGCGGTCTTATACCGTCAGGCGTTTCCGGGCATCGACCTGAAGTTTTACGGCACGGGACGACTGCTGGAATACGACATCATCGTCAGACCCGGGGCCGACCCCCGCAAGGCGCAATTCGCTTATTCCGGCGTTAAGAAGCTGGCCCTCACCAAGGAAGGCGACCTGCGGGTGATCTTGCCGGAAGGCCTGGAATTGCGCCAGCAGAAGCCCGTGATTTACCAGGAAATCAACGGTCGGAGGGTGGCCCGGGAAGGTAGATTTATCCTGGGGAAAAAGAAAGGGGACAATTTTTCCTACGGCTTTGAGGTGGCCGCTTACGATCAGCGCCATCCCCTGGTCATCGACCCGCCGGTGCTCATCTACTCCACTTATTTGGGCGGAAGCGGCGGTGCGGATGCCGGCTGGGGCCTCGGGGCCGATTTCGCCACCGGTATTGCCGCGGACGCCAACGGCAACGCTTATGTCCTGGGCGTGACCTCGGCTAATTCCTTTCCGGTCAAAAACGCCTTCCAGTCCAGCCGTAAAGGCGACTCCGACTGCTTCATCGCCAAAATCAATGCCGCGGGGACGGCCATTGTTTACTCCACTTACCTGGGGGGGAACAAGTATGACCTTGGAAACGCCATTGCCGTGGACGGGAGCGGCAGCGCCTATGTCACCGGACACACCAATTCCGCCGATTTCCCTCTTAAAAATGCCTTTCAAAACACAAAGAAAGGCGAAAAAGATGCATTTGTGACCAAATTGAGTCCGGACGGCAAGTCCCTGGTTTACTCCACCTATCTGGGGGGATCGGGGAGCGAAGTGGGTTGGGGCATCGCCGTGGATGCCGCAGGCAGCGCTTACGTGAGCGGTGAAACCCTAGACAAAGGCACTTTTAATTTCGGTGGCTCGAGCGTGACCTACACCACCGATTTTCCCCTAAAGAACGCGCTCCAGCCCATGATCGGCCATCGGTTTTTATCTTCTCCCCCTGCTCCCGGCAACTTGGACTCCCAACAGCATGACGCCTTTGTCAGCAAATTCAGCCCCGATGGCCAATCCCTGATTTACTCCACTTTTCTGGGGGGAGAGGCTTATGAGGAAAAACCCCGCATCGCGGTGGATAACGCCGGAAACGCTTACTTAGCCGGCGTCACCGCCTCCATCAAGTTTCCGGTCAAGAATTATTATCAAGGGAATATAAAGGGAACCTGGAAAACCCCCCAGGGGGAATTATGGGGGCGGGATCTATTCCTGACCAAGATCAATGCCGCGGGGTCCGAGATGGTTTACTCCACTTATCTGGGGGGCACGGATTCGGAATACTTTGAAGGAATCGCCATAGACAACAACGGCGGCGTATATTTGACGGGGTGGACCATCTCCCCGGATTTTCCCACAAAAAATGCCATCCAATCCCTCCCGAAAGGGAATGACGACGGCTTCGTGACCAAGTTCCGGGAAACCCTCATTGGCACAGCTCAATTTCCGCAACTCGATTATTCCACCTACCTGGGAGGGGTAAATCCCGACTACTGCTACGCCATCGCCGCGGATGACATGGGCCGCGCCTATGTGACCGGCAAGACCTCTTCCGTCTATAGTTTCCCTGTCCTTGACCCCATTCAGGGCACCGGCAAAGGGTCCTGTGACATCTTTGTGGCCATGATCAACTCCCTGGGCCAGTTCGTTTATTCCACCCAACTGGGGGGAAATTCCGTGGATGGGGGCTGGGGCATCGCTGTGGACAAGAAATATAATGTTTACGTCGCGGGAGAAACGAGTTCCACTAATTTCCCCACCAAGGTTCCCCTCCAAACAACCAAGAACGCGGGGCTGGATGCCTTCGTCCTCAAGATCGCTCCCAAAGTACAACAAGATGGTCTGAAGGCCTTTTTTCCCTTGAATGGCGACGCCATGGACGTGAGCGGCAACGACAGGCACGGTCAGGTACACCGGGCCAGGATTGTCACCAGAGGGTTTGAGGGCAAGGCGTATTATTTCTACCAAACCGGCAGCTATATCCAAGCCCCGGTTTATATCAATCCCGATGAATATCCCAGGCTGACCATGGGGGCCTGGGTGAGAGTCCCGGAGCAGGTCCTGGCCGAGCCCGCCGTGAGAATGGTGCTCTCCTGTGACAACGGCGGCTATGACCGGGGCTTCGGCCTGGACTACCGCGGCGAGACCTTCGGCTGGTCGGCTTTCTGCGGCGATAAAGCCGTCTTGGGGGCCTTGCCGGTCACCCCGGGCAAATGGACCTTCGTGGCCGTGGTCTATAATCAATTGGCGGGCAGAGGACAGGGAACCGTCAGGCTCTATGTGGACAACCAGGTTTTAAGCGGGACGGGAATCCTGGGCAACGGCCTCGATTATATCCACATCGGCGGCAATCCCACTTATGGGGAATACTTCGAAGGCTATATCGACAACGTCTTCATCTTCGATTGGGCCCTGAGCCCGAAAGAAATCAACTATATCCGGAGAAACCGGGCCTCCGGCGTCCTATCTCTGCCGCGGCCGGAATAGCATCTGGCTTGCCGCTTCCTGGTAAAGGATGTCTTGGTGGATGTTGACCTTACAGTGATGTCAGCCTCCAGACGCCGTCCCACTGCTTGTCTGAGGGCTGGGTTCGCAACTGTCGCACCCGCTGGAGGAAGAGCCGGGAGGGACCGTCCTCAGGGAAAAGCTCCAGGCAGCCATGCAAGGCGGCCTCACTCCGGTCCCACTCCTGGGAACGGTAGGCTTCCAGGGCTTCCGAAAACCGTTCACTTAATAACAACTTCGATTCCGCGATCTCTCCCTGCTGTCCCAAAACCTCGAAAATGCGGGCGGTCTCGGTCTTGCCTTTTACCACCAGAAAATCAATCTCCCGGAACAGCATGGACGACCCCGCGGCCTCTCTGGTAGGCTCACTTACCAGTATGTGAGTGCCATAAACTTTATTGGCGGCTTCCAGCCGCTGCCCCAAGTTCACGGTATCGCCGATCACCGTGTAACTCCGGGCGCTCTCAGAGCCGATGTTGCCTGCCACCACCTCGCCGGTGCTGATGCCGATGCGGAGATTGATCCGCGGCAGGTTTTTCCGTAGACCGGTAATTTGCGGCAGATCGGTGCACAGGGTTTCGAGAGCCGCCATCTGTTCCACGGCCGCGCGACAGGCCAGCAAGGGGTGCTCTTCGGGGGTAGTGAAAGGCGGTCCCCAGAATGCCAGGACCGCATCACCTATGAACTTATCGATAACCCCCTGATATTGCTGCACGGCTTCGGCCTGCAAGGTAAAATGGCGGTTGAGAAGGTTCACCAAACCTTGGGGCGTAAGACTCTCCCCGATGCCGGTAAAGCCTTCCATGTCGGCGAATGAGACGGTCATCACCCTTCTTCCGTCCGCCTCGACCCCCGGTTGTAAAATGACCTGGTCCAGCACACGCGGGTCGATGTACTGACCGAAAGTTCGTTTGATCTCCTCCTTGGCCCGCAGTTCGCTGACGAAATAGTTAAACGACTGCGTCAATGCGCCCACTTCGTCCGAAGAAGCCACCGGCAGTTCTATGCTTAAGTCTCCCTGCTCCACGTTTTTAAGCCCGGCGATGAGGGAACGGACCGGCTCCACCAGGCGGTGGGCGATGATGGCCGCCAGCACCAGCCCCAAGAGCACTGTAGAAACAGTCATGGCCGCGGTGAGCCAAAACGCCTGTTTCTCGTGGGCGGTGGCGAGTTCGGCGGCTTCCTGTACCAGGGCGGCGGTGGCTTCCTGAAGCTGCTGCCGCTGCCCCTGGACCAATCGTTGCAGGTCGTTCAACACATTGACCATGTCGTTGGCGCGGTGATGCTGGCCGGCGGCCTGCAGGTCGAGCACCTGTGCCTGGCGGGCGCCGATTATCGGATAAGCGGCTTCAATCTGGGACAGCACGCCCACGATGGCACTGAACTTCTCCCGGCGGGAATCATCCTCCGGGACATTGGCGAGCAGTTTCTTGGCGGTGATGAATTCCTGTTGCAGCTTAACAGTAAAGGTCTGATAGTTGGCCTGGGCTTCGGTGATGATCTCTTGATTCGGCTTGGGGGAGTTGAGGGCGCCGAACCAACGCTCGAAGGCCAAGCGGCGGCGCAGGCCGTATTCATCAAGTCTGGACAGCGAAGCGGCCAGGGGCGCTTCCCGCTTGGCTATGATCTCCAGTTCATCTTGAAGCCGGTCCACATGCCATAACAAGAAGCAGGCCAAGGCCATGGTCAGGCAGAGCAAGAGAACCGCCAGGCCAAATACTTTAGTGGCAATGCTGAGGCGGCTTAGCACGTTGAATCCTTTCTATCCCACCTCCTCCCCCGTCAATACTTTCAGCGCCTGCACATAGCGCTCCCGGGTGTTGTTGATGACCTCCGGGGGCAGGGGCGGCGGCGGGGGTTTTTTGTTCCAGCCCAGGGATTCCAGGTAGTCCCGCAAATACTGCTTGTCGTAGCTTTTTTGGGGACCGCCGGGGCGGTAGTCCTCCATCGGCCAGAACCGGGAGGAGTCCGGGGTCAGGACCTCGTCGATGAGCAGCAGTTTGCCGTCCGCCAGACCGAATTCGAACTTGGTGTCCGCCAGGATGATCCCCCGTGGCTCGGCCCAGGCCTGGGCCTTAAGATACAGGGCGAGGCTGATCTCCTTCACCCGGGTGGCCAGGTCGGCGCCGATTTTGGCGGCCATGGTCTCGAAGGAGATGTTTTCGTCGTGTTCCCCCAACTCCGCCTTGGTGGAGGGGGTGAAGACGGGCTGGGGCAGGCGGGCCGATTCCACCAATTCGGGGGGCAGGGCCAGGCCGCCGATGGCGCCGCCGGCCCGGTATTCCCCCCAGCCGGAGCCGGAGAGATAACCCCGGACGATGCATTCCACGGGCAGGGGCTTGGTCTTCTTCACCAGCATGGTCCGGTCGGCCAACAGGTCCCGGTAGGGCCGGCAGGCGGCGGGAAAATCGTCCACGTTGAGCGAAAGGAGATGGTTAGGGACCACGTCGGCCAGGTGTCGGAACCAGAACGCCGAGAGCTTGGTAAGGATGCGGCCCTTGTCCGGAATGGGTTCGGCCATCACCACGTCGAACGCCGAGATGCGGTCGGTGGCCACCAGGAGCAACTTATCCCCCAGGTCGTAAATGTCCCGGACCTTGCCCTGGTGGCGGGGTCCAAGGCCGGTTAAGGAAGTGGTCAGGACCGGCTGGCTCATCTGCTGCTCCCCCTTCGTGATGCATTGGTCTGTGGCGATGTAGTTGGAGGCGCCGGCTTCAATTGGGCCACCCGGGGGTTAAGCTGTTCCTTGGCTTTAAGACGCGCGGCCGCTTCCTCCGCCTTCTTTTTCTCGGTGAACGGCCCCAGGCGCACCAGATAAGTGGTCTTCCCCTTAATGGTGGTCTTGGTGACCTGGGCCTGGTATTTCTTGCCTTTCAGACGCTGGGCCAGGGCCCGGGCCTGGTCCAGTTGGGAAAAGGCGCCGGCGATTACCAGGTACCTTTCCTTTTTCAAAGACGGCTCCGGCTGCGGGACTGCGGGCGCGGCCGGAGGGGCCGCGGGAGTCAAGGCCGCGGGCGGGCCGGGCCTTATGGCTGGAGCAGGTTCCGGCTGGACCGGGTACTCCGGCGTTTCCTGCAGCGGCGGCCCGGCGGCCGGGACGGACGCGGGCGCAACCTCGGCCATCGGCCGCGGTTCCGGTGGGAACGCGGGTTTCCGGGTCACCTGCCATCCTAGAAAGATCAGGACCAGCAGCATCCCGGCCAGGCCCAAGCCCAAACTCAGGCGCCGGGAGAGAGGTATCTGGCTGGTCCGGAGGCTGCCCAGGGCGCTATAAGCCTTCTCCCCCCAGGACTTGCCATGGCTCCAGACCTTCCCCAGAATGCCGGCGGCCCCGGTCCCCATCTTCCCCCAGGCGGTCCGGGACTCCTCCTGCTCGCCCAAAAACCATGATTCCCGCCTTCCTTTGGAGGGCAAGTCCCGAAGTTCCCGGAGGTGCGTCAAAAAGACCCCGGCGTCGGCGAAGCGGTCCTCCGGCTCCGGCGCCAGGCACTGGAGCAGCAGATTCTGCAAGGGCAGAGGGATTTCTTCCAGGTCCACGGGCATGCTCTCCAGACGGTAGGGGAAGGGTTCGTCGAAAGTCAGGGGATACGGCAGGCTGCCGGCCAGCAAACGATAACCCAGAACCCCCAGGGAAAAGACGTTGCCGGCGGGAGAAGCCTCTTCGCCCCGAAGGAGTTCCGGGGGGGTGTAGGCCTTGAGTTCCAGGTGCAGGGCCTGTTCGTCGTCCAGGGCAGGGCTGGCAAAGTTGGCCACCCGCAGCTCGTCATCTTTGAGGAGAATATGCAGGGGGGTAATGGCCTGATGGGCCACCCCCCGCTGATGGGCGAAAGCCAGGGCCTGGGCCACCTGTTCCAGCAGGCTGAGGGCCTCGGGCGCCGAGAAGCGCTGCTTCCGGGAGAGTCGTGTCATCAGGCTCTCCCCGGGGAAGGGCTCCTCCACCAGGTACAGGCCGTCTTCGGCTTCTCCCAGGAAGAAGACTCCGAGGATCAGGGGGTGGCGCAGGGTCAAAGAAAATAAAGCTTCCCTGGCCAGGATCTTCCGGCCCGCGTCCCAGTCCGGATCGGTGCGCGGCAGGATCTTGAGGGCGATATCGGTGCGCAGGAGACGGTCAGCGGCCAGCCACACCTCCCCCCAAGGCTCCTCCCGGAGCCGGTGCCGCAACTCGTATCTCTGTCCCAGTTCCTCCAGAGACTCATGGTCTTCCTGTCTGGAATCGGTCATCCCTAAGTCCGCCTTGGCTGCAATGATCGGCCTGCCCGCAGGCCGCTTGGCTGATGCAGCATAGCACAGAACCCGATGACAAAAAAGCCCCCTTTTGTAACGTCTGCGGTTTTCCGTTTCCCTTTTTCCGTTAAAAAATAAATATTTGCGGTATGCTATATTATAAGTTGGTTTCAGTTGTCAGAGACCATGGTATTGCCTGAAGCTGCCGGGGCGGTGGGGAGTTTCGGGAGGGGATTAAGGAATTGATACGGAAATTCAGATAATTACGCTTCCGGCTGAAATTCTTTTGCCCCGGAATTGGCCAGTGCCCGAAAGCGCACCGCCATTTCGGGCCCTTTGGCCTCCTCCTCATGTTTAAAAAAGACGAAGGCCCGCTCCCATTTCTGCAAAAGAATTTGCTTCAGCCACCGGAGCAGGTCATTCTCCGAATAACCGCCCCGGCGCAGGCGCAGGTACCCCCAGGCCGCGGTGGGGATAATCTCCCGGGCCGGATTCTCATCCGTATCCGCCAGGCACAGGCTGCACCCCCATTTGCGCAGGAGGCCGAGAATCTCCGCGTCGAGCCAGGAGGGATGGCGAAACTCGAACGCCGCGGAGATGCGGCCGGGAAGCAGCGCCAGAAAATCCTCCAGGATCGGGCGGTCCTTATGAAAAGCCGGGGGAAACTGAAACAGGACCGGCCCCAGTTTCTTCTCCAGAACCGCCAAGGTCCGGCAAAAATAATCGGTCTCTTCCCCCACGTTTTTCAAGCGCTTGAGATGCGTGATGACCTGGGGCGCTTTCAGAGCGAAGACAAAATCCGCGGGAACCTGCTGGGCCCAGGAGGTGAGGACCCTCGCCGTGGGCAGGTGGTAAAAGGTATTGTTAATCTCCACCGCGGCGAGGCGGGAGGCATAAAAACGCAGCATCTCCTTAGGGGAAATCTTGGCGGGATAGAATTGTCCCTTCCACTCTTGATAGCTATAGCCGCTGGTACCGGCGAAGATTTTCATATCTGCCTTTCTCTGCGCTCTCTGCGTCTCTGTGGTGGGAAAATTCACCACAATTCTTTTCTTCATGGACCTGCGGAGCGCGCCTACAAACATGAAAAGTTGGTCCCTGGGACGGGAGGAGAGGGAAGTAACTCCCTTGTGTGTCCTGGTTTTTACTGGCCACTGACCACTGGCCGCTGACCACTTTCCTCCGGCTCCTCCCGGACCACTTCCGCCGCGGCCTTATCTTCCCGGAGCCTGGAAAAAACCGGGTGCCGCATCAGGCCGTCTTCGGTCCAACCCGCGAAGGCCACTTCGCAGACCAGTTCCGGCTTGACCCAGGTGACCGGGGTGTCGCCGGGGGGCTCTGCTTTAAAAGGGCATTCCTGCCGGATCAGGGGCTGCAAGCGGCCATGGATGCTCTTGAGAATAGCCGTCGAGAACCCGGCCCCCGAATGGCCGATGTAAGTCAACTCGCCCCCTTCATAGGCCCCCAAGACCAGGCTGCCGAAAAATTTTCTCCCCCCTTTGGGCGCCGTGAATCCGGCAATCACCCCTTCCTGGGTGAGCCGGGCCTTGATCTTCAGCCATTGACGGCTCCTTTTGCCCATGAGATAGGGGCTTTGGGAATGCTTGGCGACGATTCCCTCCAGCCCCTTGTCTTGGACGACCTTAAAAAAGAGAACGCCCTCTTCCGGGACGTGGTCGCTGAATTTTAGGTTCTGCCCGGCAGGGAGGATTTTTTTCAGGATTTCTTTTCTCCTGGCCAGGGGCAGGCGCGTCAGGTCGCGGCCCTTAAAGTGCAGGAGATCAAAGACATAGTAAAGCAAATGGCCGCGGCCGGATTTTTGGTAATTTTGCAGCATCTGGAAATCCGGGCGCCCCTGGTCGTCCACCACCACGATTTCTCCGTCCAGGACCGCGGCAAAGCCGCATGTTTGCAGGGATTCGACAATTGGGGCATACTTCGTGGTGAGGGAGATTTGATTGCGGGTATAAAGGGAAACGTCTCCCTCCCGGATTTCGGCAATGGCCCGGTAGCCGTCCCATTTCACTTCGAAAAGCCATTCCTGGCCATCAAAGGGCGCTTTAACCAGGGTGGCCAGCATGGGGGCGACGCCGTGGGGCATGGGCGCGGCGGGAGCGTCCTCCAGCTCTTCGTCCGCCACGGCTTCCCGGGGCCGGCTCCGGTTTATCTGGTCCTGTCTTGGTGCTCCCTCCGGGTCGGCGGCATCAACCTCCTCCACGGTCTTCTGGGAGACCACGGAACGGTTCTTCTTGAGAATATCCTCCCTGGTGGCATAGCCGTCTTTCTTCTTAATGAGCAGCCAGGACTTCTCGTCCATCTTGGTTTTGACCAGTGCGAATTCACCCCGGAGCTTTTCCCCCGCCAGCACGAATTTTAGATTGCCTTTTTCCAATTCAGCCAGCAGGAGCCGTTCGCTTTCCGGTCTATCTCCGGCCCCGGGGTGCCGATAAAAGCCCCGGTCCCAGATAATGACGCGGCCCGCGCCGTAATTGCCCTCCGGGATCACGCCCTCAAAATTTTGGTAATCCAGGGGGTGGTCTTCCACGTGCACGGCCAGCCTTTTTACGGCAGGGTTGAGCGATGGTCCCTTGGGCACGGCCCAGCTCTTCAGCACCCCCTCCAGCTCCAGCCGCAGGTCATAATGCAGGGCCCGGGCCGCGTGCTTATGCACCACAAATCTCAACTGCTCCCCCGGAGGCCCCAGGACCGGCCCGGGTTCGGGAGTCTTCCCGAACTGCCGTTTGGCTTCGTATTCCTTTAAACTCATGGCAGTCAAAAAATCATCATGGTTTGGATCTCACGCAAAGACGCCAAGGCGCAAAGTCGCAAGAATTTAATAATATTAACGCCTTGCGCTTTGGCGGCTTGGCGGCTTTGCCTGAGAAAAGCATTTACTCAAAGGTGCGGCAACTTCTGTTTTTTCACCAGCACTTCCCGAAAGAGGTCGCCTTGTTTTTCAGCCCGGCTCACGGCTTCCGAATATAAGACGTGCAGCCTTTGCGGATCGCCCTGCCCGGCCAAATCCTCCAGCTCCCCCCAGGCCAGGGGGCAGGAGACGTAGGGTTTTTCCCGGGCCCGGAGGGAATAAACCGAGATCATAGTCTTGGCTCCGTCGTTTTGGGACCAATTGATAAACACCCGGCCCTGCCGCAATTCCTTAGCCATTTTGGCGGTCACCAGCTCCGGATAATTATTCTCCATGATGGCGGCCACGGCCTTGGAAAAGGTTTTGGTATCCCCAAAAGTCGTCTCGGGGCGGTTCAAGGGGACATAGAGGTGCAGGCCTTTTTGACCCGAGGTCTTCACGTAGCCGGCAAGCCGCAGATTACTGAGAAGGTCCTTAAGAATCAGGGCCACCCGGGCGCAGTCTAGAATATCGGCCGGTTCGCCGGGGTCCAGATCAAAGACCAGAAAATCCGGGGTCTGAGGCGACCCGGCCCGGGCCAGGGGCACGTGGAGTTCCAGGGACGCCAGATTCTCCACCCACATCAGGGTTTCGAGATCGTTGACCAGGCAGGCGGTCCTGAGTTCTCCGTCGTCCTGGCGGATCTCGGCGGTTTGCACCCACCCCGGGCGATGCCCGGGACAACGCTTCTCGAAAAAGAAGTCCCCATCCACTCCTTCCGGGTAGCGTTTGAAGGTCAAAGGCCGGTCCTCAAGGTGGGGGAGGATGAAAGGGGCCATCCGCCGGTAGTATTCCAGGATCTGGGCCTTGGTGAAGCCGAAGGCGGGATAGAGGTTCTTTTCCAGGTTCGCCAGGGAAAGTCTTTTCCCGGCGATTTCCACCAGTTTGCGGCTCACTGTTGCTTGACCCGGCGCATGCTCTCCTCCAGGGCGGCGATGAGATCGGCCGGGCCTTCCCCGGCTTCCTCCGCCGCCGCCGGGGCCGCCACCTCGCCTTGTTCCTTGGCCTTTTTCTTCAGGAGAGCGATGATCCTTTGCCGCCGCGCGTCCGCGTATTTCCTGGGGTCAAAGTCCCCCAGCAGGTTTTTGATGCTCGTTTTGATGCGGCTCTTCTCTTCTTCGTCGACCTCTTCTTCCGAAGGCAAGATGTCCTCAGCGCCCAGTATTTCTTCGTGGTAATGCAGGGTGACTAAGGCCAGCGCTTCCTCCGCGCTGGTGAGCAGCACCGGATACTCCCGCTCATGCAGCACGAATTTGGCGAGCCCCGCTTTGTTAGTGCGAAGCAAAACTTCGGCCAGCAACCGGTAAGCCTTTTCACCGCCTTTGGCAGGGATCAGATAATACGGATGGTCAAAATAAACGGGGTCCACTTCCGCCAGGCCGATGAAGTCGACGATCTCGATGGTGCGGCTCCGCTCCGGGGAAACGGATTCCAGTTCCTCATCCGTAACGGTCAGGTATTTGCCGGGGCCGATCTCAAAGCCCCGGATAATCTCCTCCGGCGGGACCGGCGCTTCCTCTCGGGGACAGAACATTCTGCGGGCCAGGGGGGAATAATCCTTGTCATGGAGCAAGCGGAAGGAAACCCGCCCGGGCTCGACGGCCTTGACCAATTGCACCGGAATCGCCACCAGGCTGAAACTGATGGTTCCGCTCCAGATGCCGTGCACCGCCCTTTCATCTCCCGGGCTTGCAGACGGCTGGGAGGCGCCTGGACTGGGTCCCGGGGTCTTCATTCAGGCCACCTTCTTCAGACTCGCTTCCAGGGCCTTAAGGAGCTGGTCCGGCGCCGTGGGCTGCAAGCGTCTGGGGCGCAGCAGGGCGATCTTTTCCCCCCGGGCCTTTTTCTCCAGCAAGCCTTCCAGCTTGGCCTGATGTTCATCTGTGAATTTTTGGGGCTCAAAAGGAACGGTCAATTGATTGATCAGATCGCCGCCGATCTTCAGTTCTTTGTCAGACAAGGAAAATTTCTGGAGGCCCAGGGAACGCACCGGAACCACTTCGTCGGCATACCTGAGGGTGTTAAGGCGCAGGAGCCTCCCCCGGGCCTGCAAGGCCCCCAGATAGGAGCGCTTTCTCATGGTCCAGGTGCAGAGGCCGGCCGCGTTCAGCTCCTCCAACGCCGCGGCCAGAGCGCTATACCCCTGTGAATGGGTATCAGGCTCCAAATAGTAGAGGCGCTCCAGGAAGATGGGGTCGATTTGGGCCGTTTTGACGAATTCGTGGACTTCGATCAGCCGGCTGCTTCGGGGTTCGGTTTCTTCGAGTTCCTCCGGATCCACCAGGATAAATTTGCCTTCCTCCAATTCAAACCCTTTGGTCTGCTCCTCCGCCGGCACGGGCGCTTTGTCATAGGCGCAGACCATCTGCTGCTGGAGTCTCACCCCATCCGGTTGATGCAGCAGGTGAAACTGGATCCGCTTTTCCTTGACCGCAGTGTGCAGCTTTACGGGCACCTCAAGATCCCCGAAATGGACGGCCCCTTTCCAGATGGCTCTTCCCGTCACTGATCGCCCTCCGCGGTGCTTTTTCCCAGCCGCACCGGTTAATCGCTATTCGATATCAATATTTTGAAGATAAGTATCCTCCAAAATCGCTGTCAAGGCCGGGTGCTGGGTGGAATCATCCTTAAAAATCTCCATTATCAACGAAAAAAACCCCGCCTCCGTCAAAATGGGCGAGGTTGCTTGGGAAAATAAATCCGGCTGCGTCCTGCTTTCCCGGTGGCTAAGGCTTTCCGGCCTTTGAACCTACAATTATCATTCATTTGGCGGGGCTTAACGACCGGATTTGGGATGGAATCAGATACGACCCGCCTTTCCCATTCCTAACCCCTATTTTCCAAGCTCCACTCCGGCGGGGGAATTTCAATGGTGGTCATTTGCGCATCAGCCTCAAAAGGGACCTCGGTCTTTAGTAAATCTTCAGCCCCGATCTTTAGAGATTCCAATAATTTCTCCTTGGTTTTCTCTTGGGCATTGACTCCGGGAAGATCGATTAGCCACCCTATCCACCACTTACCGCTTCGTTTAATCATAGCCCTGAATTTCATTAATTCACCCATGGGATATCCAGGTCTTTGCAGATCTTCCTGGCCAGTTCGTCTACTATCTCGGTGTGCTGGGGAATCAAAGTTCTTAAGTTTCCCCGCTGATAAATGGAATGCCTACCACCTTCCCTGAGAAAGAAGGCACCGTGTTCCTTTAAATGCCGTATCAAGGTCTTTCGCTTCACTAAATGCAAATTTAATAAAAAAAAACCGGACGTTCAAGTACGGCCTATGAAAAAAAACCGGTGGCTTCCTAACCTCCTATAACAACCCCTCCCTGCGCAGGCGCGCCAGGACTCCCGCCGTGGAGTGGCTCCGGTCCATGGTATAAAAATGCAGCCCCGGCGCCCCGGCGGCGATCAGCTCTTTGCATTGCGCATACGCGAAATCGATGCCGAAGGCGAGGAGCGCCTGGTTGTCGCCGGTGGGCAAGGCCGCCAATTTTTGCCTTAACTCGCCGCTGATGCTGGCCCCGCAGAGTTTGGCCAGATTTTCCATCATCTTGATGCTGAAAATCGGCATGATGCCCGGGAGAATGGGGACCGTAATTCCCAGATTGCGGCAGTGGGCCACAAAATCGAAGTAGAAGCGATTGTCGTAAAAATAATTGGTGATGATATATTCCGCGCCTTGATCCACCTTGAACTTCAGGTATTCCCAATCTTTCTCCTTGCTCTCGGCCTCGATGTGGCCCTCCGGATAACCGGCCACCCCCAGACAGAAGGGATAGCGCGGGCGGATATAGGCCATCAGATCCGAGGCATGGGCTAAGCTGGCGGGGTGCGGCTTAAAATCCGGCTGCCCGTGGGGCGGATCGCCCCGGACCACCAGAACGTTATCCACTCCCAGTTCTGAATAGCTGTCCAAAACCCCTTTAATATCATCCGGGCCCAGGCCGAATCCGGCAAAATAGGCCATGACCTCCTGCTTCAGGTCGTTTTTCAGTCTCTCCACCAACTGCCGGGAGCCCTCCCTGGTGGAGCCTCCGGCCCCGAAGGTGACCGAGACAAAATCCGGCCCCATCATGGCCAACTGGTCGATAACTTTGGTCAGCTTCTCGGCGGCTTCGGCGTTCCGGGCCGGGAAAAATTCAAAGGATATGGTGGGCTTCTTTTTCTGCCACAATTCCGTCACTTTCATGGGTCTGGCTCCTGAGAATCATTGTTGGTAAATTTGGTTTATCCTGGGTTCATGCCGCGTTTTGCCGCAGTCCCAAACGGTTTTGGCGAACTCCGGGGCCGGGGAAAGAGCTCCAAAGCTTGCCTCACTAAAGTTCCGGAGCATGTTACCATGAATTTTCCGGAAAATGAAAATTTCCTCCGGGATTTCGGCAAAGCGCCCCCCGCACCTGCGCCGGGCCGCAAGCCCACCCAGGCCGCGCCCGCCAAGACATACCGCTGGAAGCTCATCTGGTTGCTGACAGCGATGGCGATTTCTCTGGGGGCGCCATTCTGGTTCGATTTGTTGAATAAATTCATGACCGCCAGATCGACGTTGAAGCCGACCAAGCCTGAAAAACCCTCAAAGGCCTGAAGCAGGGAGCGTTGGCGGCAATCTTATCCGGGACGAAACTGTTAGGGCTTTTTATTGGCTAAAAGTTTTTGGTTGTGCTAATAAATATTTTGTTAAGATCTTAAACCTTTTCCTCAAAACCATGTCTGCCTTTTCTGCCTCTTATTTCACCAGGGTTCTCCTCATATATTTATTGGCGGTTTTGACGCTGCCCTTCCCGGCTGAGGCCGGGGAGGCGGACAGGCCCAAGCGCATTCTGGTGCTCCACTCTTTCAATAACGTCACGCCCACCGTCACGCCAGCCTATCTGAAAATTGACCGGGGACTTCAGGCCGGATACCAGGCCATTGGCACTCAGCCGGTGGAGTGGGATATCGAATACCTGGATATGGTGAGGTTTGGGGACCCCCAATATCAGGACCTCATCCAGGACCTCCTCAAGCAAAAATACGGCCGGGGCGGGCGCCAGGTGGACGTGGTCATACCGGTATTCCCTGGGGCCATCAAGTTTTTCCTTACTCATGGAAAGAGTATCCTGCCCGGGGTCCCGGTGGTGATCTGCGGACAACTGGCGGGGGCTCACCCAAATGTCCCGGCGGGTCCGCTAATTACCGGCACCGGGATGGATATTTTCTCCGCGGCTAACCTGAAATTGGTCCTCGACCTGCAGCCGGAGACCCGCCGGATAGTATGCGTGGCCGGTTGCGGCGAGTTGGACCGCAAAATCTTGGAATTGGTCAAAGATATCCAAAAAGCCCATCCCATCAGCGCGGAGATCGCCTATCTCCATGACTTTTCTTTCAATGAACTGGGGGAGAAAATTGCCGGACTTCCCCCGGACGCGGCGGTCATCTGTTTGACCATCACCCGGGACAACCGGGGAAACACGACGCTGCCCCGGGATGGGGTGTTGATGGTGGCCCAGGCCGCCCAAGTCCCGGTTTACAGCCATTGGGAAACGGTGTTGGGAGATGGCATCGTGGGCGGTTATCTCGTCAACTTTGAGGAGGTGGCCCGAAAAACCGGGGAGCTGGCGGCCCGTATCTTAAATGGGGAAAGGCCGGAGAACGTCCCTCCCGTTTTGGTCTCCAGTTCTCCCATGTTCGACTGGCGTCAGCTTAAGCGCTGGGGCATCTCCGAAAACCGGCTCCCGCCCGGCGGCATCGTGCGTTTCCGGGAACCCACCTTATGGGAGCTGCATAACGGTAAGATAATAGGCGTAATCATGCTCCTGGCTTGCCAGAGCGTTCTGATCGCCACCCTCCTGATCCAGCGCGCCAGGCGCCGCCGGGCCGAACTGGAGGCCAGACAGCGCCGGGACGAACTGGCCCATGTGAGCCGGGTGGCCACGGTGGGGGAACTCACCTCGTCTTTGACCCATGAACTCAACCAGCCGCTCACCGCCATCGTCACCAACGCCCAGGCGGGCTTGCGGTTTCTGCTGCGGGAAACACCCGACTTCCTGGAGGTGGAAGGAGCACTCCGGGAAATTGCCAGGGACGGCAAGCGCTCCGGGGAGATCATGCACAGCTTACGGAATTTACTAAAGAAATCGGAGATTGACCAGGCTCCCGTGGACCTCAATACAGTAATGCGGGAGGCGGTGGCTTTGGTACAGGCCGATTTTACCGCCGCCGGTGTTTCCTTGACTCACGATCTGGCCCGCGATCTGCCCCGGGTCATGGGCGACCGCATTCAACTGGAGCAGGTGGTCCTCAACCTCTTGGCCAACGGCCTGGAGGCCACCAAGGACCTGACCGGCAAGGTCCGGACAGTGCAGGTCGCCACCCGGCAGGAGGACGACGGCGGGGCCGGGCTGACGGTCCGGGACTCGGGCATAGGATTGTCTCCGGAAGTCCGCAGCCGCCTGTTTGAGCCATTCTTTACCACCAAGGCCAGGGGGATGGGCCTGGGATTGGCCATCAGCAAATCCATCATCGAGGCCCACGGCGGCCGCCTCTGGGCGGAGCCCAACAAAGACCGCGGGGCCGCCTTTCACCTCAGCCTGCCGGCCGCAGGAGAGAAAGAAGATGAGCCTGGCTGAATCCACGGTCTTCATCGTTGATGACGACCCGTCCATCTGCGCCGCCCTGGCCAGGTTGTTCAAGTCGGTGGGGCTGCCCGCCCGGAGCTTCACCAGCGCCCGGGATTTTCTGGACCAGGCGCCAATGCTCGGACCGGGCTGCCTGGTTCTGGATATGCGCCTGCCGGGTTTAAGCGGTCTCGACCTCCAGGGGGAACTGGCCCGGGCCGGGATCAGGCTGCCCATCATCTTCCTCACGGCCCACGGTTCGGTGCCCTTGAGCGTCAAGGCCATGAAGGCCGGGGCGGTGGACTTCCTGGAAAAGCCGGTGGAGGACCAGACCCTGCTGGATGCGGTTTACCAGGCTCTGGAAAGGAACCGGCAAGCTCGCCGGGCGCAGGCCCAACTACAATCCCTCCAGGAGCTTTTCGCCACTCTTACCCCCAGGGAACGCCAGGTTTTCGAGTTGGTGGCCGCCGGCAAGCTCAATAAAGAGATCGCCTTTGATCTGGGCACGGTGGAAAAGACCGTCAAGGTGCACCGGGCCAACCTCATGCGCAAGCTCCACTGCCTCTCCCTGGCCGAACTGGTGCGCCTGGCCCAGGAACTGGAAAAGAAGTAATGTTTCTCGCCAAGGCGCAAAGAGCGCCAAGGCTTTATCTTTCCTTGGCGGCCTTTGCGCCTTGGCGAGAAAACTTCCTCACGCCCCCGCTATCACCTGCCCCCTTATTGGACTAAAGTCCAATATGCCTAGGACCAAGGTCCAATTGCCAGAAGCATCCTTTTTAAATTACGTTTCTAATGGCAAGATCTCTTGCAGTGGAGATTATTCACACCTGTCAATTAAAAGATGATCGGGGAGGGTCATGTGAAAAAGACTGTTGACTATGGCCAGGGGGAAGGATTAACGGACCGCCGCCGGACCTTCAAACCAAGGGCCTTACTGGGTGCGGCGCTGCTGCTGGCCATCCAGGGCCTAATGCTGCCCTGCGCCTCCCCAGCGATAGAACTGCCCGGTTTCTGGAGCTATACCGCCGGTCCCCTCCGGACAGCCCGCTGCAATCACACGGCCACTCTCTTGCCCAACGGCAAGGTTTTGGTGGCAGGAGGACTTAATTTGTAGGGAGGAGTAACTAGCGTCAACTCCTTCCTGAACAGCGCCGAACTCAAAGTGAGCGGCGGTGATGGGATCACGGTTACCCGAGGCGCCAATCTTGAATTCAATTCCTGGAATTGGCACAACTATCAGAACATTACCCTGGCGGCTGACAGCAATCCAAACAACTTAAGCGATACAACCCTCTTCCAGGTCAATGGCGCCGGCTTAATGCCTAAACAAGTCACGGCCGTTAAGACCGGCAGATCAATGCGGTAAAAACCTCTTGCTGTAGGGAGACTAAATCCCCGGGTTGGCCCGATCTGTCCACGTTAGAAAACGCTGGTCGGAAATCTGCAAGGTCCCTCTTGTCTATTCTATTTCTTATAAAATCTCGGCACCAGCAAAATGATAACTGTGTAAATCTCTAAGCGGCCCAGGAGCATGTCCAGGGAGAGGATCCACTTGGCGAACTCCGGCATGCCTGCGTAGTTGTCCATGGGGCCCACCTCTCCCAGACCCGGGCCCACATTGCCGAGGCAGGCCAGGACCGAGGAGATGGTGGTGACTAGGTCCACCCCCACAGCAGCCACCAGGAACATCGAGACCGCGGCCATCCCCAGATAGAGGAAGATAAAGCCGGCGATGCTGGCAAAAATTTCCGGGGGCACGGCCTGGTCACCCAGCTTCAGGCGCACCACCGCCCGGGGGTGGATGAGGCGGATCAGCTCCCGGTAGCCGTGCTTCAGGACCACCATGATGCGCATGCACTTGACCGCGCCGCCGGTGGAGCCCACGGAGGCCCCCACCACCATGCAGAGAAGAAGAAGGCAAAGGGCCAGGGGCGGCCACAGTTCAAAATTGCCGGTGGCAAAACCCGTGGTGGTGGTGATGGAAGCTACGGTGAAGGCGGCGTACTGCAGGGATTTCCCAAAGGAGTCATAGGTCTTGCCGAAGCAGTTGAGGGTGATGATGAGGGTGAGAAGCAGCCAAAATCCCATAAAAAACCGGAATTCCGGGTCCCGCCACATAACCAGGGGCTTGCCCCGGAACAACTGGAAGTGCAGGGCGAAGTTGATCCCCCCAACAGCATGAAGATGGTCACCACCACGTCGATGTAAACACTATTACAAAACCCGATGGAGGCGTTCTTGGTGGAGAAGCCGCCGGTGGCCAGGGTGCCGAAGGTGTGGCAGAGAGCGTCCAGGAGATTCATGCCCCCCAGCAACAGGAGGATGGTCTCGGCCACCGTGAAGGCCACATAGACCTTCCAGAGGATCATGGCGGTGTCCTTGAGGCGGGGTTTGAGCTTGTCCACCACCGGCCCCGGCACCTCGGCCTTGTAGAGCTGCATGCCGCCCACTCCCAGGAAGGGCAGGATGGCCAGGCCCAGGACGACGATGCCCAGACCGCCCAGCCAGTGGGTCAAACTGCGCCAGAAGAGGATGCCCGGGGCCACGACTTCCACGTCCCGGATCACCGAAGCCCCGGTGGTGGTAAACCCCGAAATGCTTTCAAAGACGAAGTCCGCCGGCTGGGGCAGGACGCCGGAGAAATAGAAAGGCAGGCCGCCGAACACTGCCGCCGTATGGCCATCCCCTCCCGGTGGCTGATGGCCCCTTTGACCTGGCCCCGCCGAAAGACCAAGTAGAGGAAAAGCCCGACGCCCACGGTGATGCCCGCCGAAATCAGCAGCGGCAGGGCGCTGCCGTCCCGATAATAGAAGGAGAATCCCAGAGGGGCGAGCATGCACAGGCCGATGCAGACGATCAGAGAGCCCAGGATATGGAGCATGTAGGACCAGCGGACCATGGGAGGATCACCTTTTGCCCATGAGGGCTTGTTCCACTAGAGGAATAACCGCACCGGTGGAGAGGATCAGCACCCGATCCCCAATCTCAATGACCGTATCACCACCGGGGATGATCACTTCCTCCCCTCGAAATACACAGAGGAACAGGGCCTCCCTGGGAAACTGGAGATCTTTGAGAGGCTTGCCGACAATGGCGGATTTGGCCAAAGCCTCGGCTTCCAGGACTTCGGCGGCCTTGCCCCGGATGGAGACGCTGGAGATGACTTTGCCCCGGCGCAGATAGGGAAAAAGGGTGTTGATGGCCGAGAGCCGGGGGCTGACGATGTGATCGATGCCGATGGCCTGGACCAGGGGGATGTAAGGCACCTTGTTCACCCGGGCGATGGTCTTTTTGGCCCCCAACTGTTTCGCCAGGAGACACGAAAGAATGTTCATTTCTTCGTCCCAGGTCACCGCCGCCACCATATCCATGTGGCCGATGTTTTCCTGCTCCAGGAACTTCTGGTCGGTGGCCAAGCCCTGGAGCACGATGGTACGGTTGAGTTTGGCGGAGATCATCTGGCACCGCTGGGGATCTTTTTCGATGAGCTTGACGTTTAAACGCCGGGACTCCAGCTCCTTGGCCAGGGGAAAGCCGATGTTGCCGCCCCCCACCACCAAGATATTTTTCAGGAAAGCGGTCTTCTTACCGAAGAGCCGCAGGATTTCCTCGATGTCCCGGCTTTGGCAGACGAAGTAGACAAAGTCCCCGGCCTGGAGGGTGTCTTTACCTTGGGGATAATGAGCTGCCCCTCCCGCACCAGGGCGGCGATGATCATGCGCTGGCGTTCAATTTTCTCCGGAAGCTGCATGAGCTTCAAGCCGTTCAAAGGGCTGTCGGGAGGGAGGTGCTTGCCCAGCATCTTGAGGCGGCCGCCCACAAAGTCGTTGACCTCCTCTACTTCCGGGGCGCTCATGATGCGGAGGATGGAGTTGACCACTTCCATTTCCGGATTGATGACCAGGCCGATGTTGAGAATGTCCCGGGTGAGGGCCTCCCGGTAGTGAATATAGTCCGGGTTGCGGATGAGAGCGACTTTCTGGATATCCGGGGCATGGTGGAAAAGGTTTCTTCCTAGGCCAGCCGGATGATCTCATCACTGACTTTGCCTTCGACGATGCGAACTTCAATGGGGGCCTGCACGCCCCGGGACTGGAGGATTTTTTTCCCTTCCTCCAATAAAGGCAGGACCTCTCTTTCCACGTAGCGCTTGCGAATCCTTTGCCAATCCTTATCCTGATCCATCCGGGTGACCCGCAGGTCCACATTATGGACATGCCGGGCCAGGTAACTGCCCCCGATGACCTGCAACAGGGTCAAACCTGTTACCGCTTCCCTGCCGGCTATGCTGAGTTGGGCGGCCAATTCCAGGGCGTTCCGGGCTGAGGGACTGCCATCAAAGGGAAGCAAAATTTTCGTAATGGGATAAGGGAGCAGGGTCATGGTTACGGCGCCTTGACTAGGGGGTAAATGGTGAAATTGTGTTTTGCTGATTAATTGTGAGACTGTTGGAAAAGTCCATTTTGCCGTTTTACCGCAAGCCTAAAACTGAAAACCGAAAACGGTATTTAACGCCGCTGGCTGAAGTCGGCCAGCAATTCCAGGAAGGCGTCCGGCTCGACGGTAACAAAGCCGGAGAAGGGGTTTTGCATTTCATAGGCCAGGAAAATGCTGAAGACGATGATGACCGTGACAATAGAGATCAACAACACGTGGAACCAGACGTTTTTTACCGGAAAACAATAGGCGATCCCCACCATGACCATCCCCCCGAAAAACAGGAAGACGAGCACCGGGGTGATAAAGGTGGTCTGGCAGTACAACAGCCGGAGCTGGCGGGCTCCCCCCAGATCGTTCAGTTTGCCGATGGACCGGCGATGAAAGATTTTCTGGTGCTCGGTCTCCGGGGTAAACGCGGTAAAAAAATCCCAGAGTTCCCGGTAAATTTGCCGGGTCCGGGGGCTGCCCTGATCTTGGGCCATGGCGGGCCATTCGTCCAGGACGGTGGATTGGATGTAGGCGTGGAGCAGATGGTGCACCCGCTCCCGGGCCTCCAGGGGGAAGGCCGCGGCATTCCGCTCCAGCAGGCTTAAACAGGTGACTTCCGTAAACACGTTGCGCCGGGCCTCGGTGAACCTGCCCCAGCCCAGGATCACGGTAAAGGCCAGAAAGAGGCCGAAAATGGTGCCCACGATCCGGGCCACCACGTTGAGGAAGTTAAACTCGGAGGCGAACATCTCCTCCAAATGAAAGCGGCGCACCAGAAAAAAAAACCCCAAGGCAACCGCCAGGCTGATAATGAGGACCGGTATCGGATGCATGAATAACCCTTAGCAGTTCAAAGTAGGGTGCGTCTTACGCATCATTTTTTTAAGTCCGCCTCGCCGTAGTGGTGCGTGAGACGCACCCTACCTCACACCTTCTTCTCCCACCGCAGCAAATCCGTCACCTCCGCCAGGGTCCGCCCCTCTTTGATCTCCGCCCTGATCCTGTTTTCCTTCTCCAGCACGTCCATGGCCCGGTTGGTGTATTCCACGGCTTGTTTTTGGGGCAGCACCGTGACCCCGTCGTCGTCGCCTAAAATCCAGTCTCCCGTCTCCACCCGGACGTTGCCGATGCGGATGGGCGCGCCGATCTCCCCGAAGCCCTTGGGCTCCCCGGCGTTGGGCATCACCAGGCGGGTGAACGCGGGGAATTTCAGCCTGATGATGTCCCCGGAATCCCGGATGGCCCCGTTAATCACCACTCCGGCCAGACCTTTGTTGATAGCGGAATGGGTGGCCAGCTCCCCCCAAATGGCCGGCCCCACGCCCCCGGTGTCGATGACCAGCACGTCGCCGGGTTGGGCCGCGTCAATGGCCTCCACCGGCTTGGCCCAATCCCCCGGATAGGAGCGCACCGTCAAGGCCCGGCCCGCCAGTCGGGCGCCGGGAAAGAGCGGCCTGATCCCCTCCAGCACCCCGCCCCGGTGCAGCGCGTCCGAGAGATTGGCCGCGGAGACCAGCTCCAGGACCCGGCGGATCTCTTCTTCCCCCACCCGCTTAAACAGGGTGGTGGGAATGATTGCGCCTTCATCCAAGGCCCGGCGGATTTCAGCCGTGGCTGCCGCCGGGTCCTGGGCCTTGGTAATGGCCCCGCCGACGATGACGTAGGCCGCGCCGTGCTCCACGGCCCGGGCCGCGGTCTCGGAGTTGATGCCCCCGGCCACGCCCACGGGCACATGCACCGCGTGGCTGACCGCGTACAGGGTGGCAAAGGGGTCCTCGCCCCGCATCTGCGCGTCGATGGCCACGTGCACGCTGATGTAATCCGCTCCCAGGGCTTCCACCTGTTTGGCCCGAGCCACCGGGTCGGGCACCGCGATCAGGTCCACCACGATCTTGACCCCGTAATTCTTGCCGGCCAGGACGCACTCCTCGATGGTGGCGTCCGTCGCGGTCCCCAGGACGTCGATGAGATCGGCCCCGGCCTTGGCCGCGGCCTCCGCTTCGATCCGGCCCGCGTCCATGATCTTCATGTCCGCGACGATGGTCTTCGCCGGGAAGCGTTTTTTCAACTCCCGCACCGCGTCCAGACCTTCGCTCTTGATCAAAGGAGTGCCCGCTTCAATCCAATCCACGCCCGCGGGCACGGCCGCATCCGCCACCTTCAAGGCCCGGTGCAGGTCCACGAAGTCCAGGGCCAGTTGCAATATAGCTGTCATGGGTAAGTCCTGAAGGGAATTTTGGGGAAAAGGCAAAGCTGATTGGCTGTCAGCTATCAGCGATCAGCTTTTTGCTCTTTAGCTGAAAGCTGACCGCTGAAAGCTGACAGCTTCTCGTTGAATACTACTCTAAATCCGTATGCCGGGAAAGCATTTCCCCGCGGTTATGTCCCAGGCGGCGTTGGTAGAGCAGGAGCACCACTGCTTCCAAGAAGAGGAAAGTGGCCTGCTCGAATAAGCTGCCGGGGCATTGGAGGGAAAGGGGTTCGTGGGCCAGGGTCAGTTTGGTGGTGCCGGGGATGATGATGCCGACTTGGGCCTCCCGGCCGATGGTGGAGTCCGGGGCCGCGGTCAAAGCCAGGGTGCGGGCCCCCACGCTGTTGGCCCGGCGCAGGATTTCCCGGGGTTGGGCCGTCTCGCCGGAGCCGGACATGACCAGGAGCAGGTCGCCGGGTTGAATCCGGGGAGTGATGGTCTCCCCGACGATAAAGACGGTGAAGCCCAGGTGCATCAGCCGCATCAAGAAACCCCGGAGGATGAACCCGGAGCGCCCGGTGGCGCAGCCGAAGATCCGGGGCGCGGCTTCCACTTCCTGAATCAGGGTCTCGGCCATCTCCGGGGTGAGGCGGGACAGGAGCCCCTGCAGCTCGCCCTTCATCTGGTCCAAGGCCTCGGTGAATTTCATGGTCCGGGGCGACTCCGAAAAAAAAGCCTCCCGGAGACCACTCGGAAGGCGCATAACTTCCCTCCTTTTAGTCTCGGTCCAAATGGTTTTGGATCCAAGCTATGGCTAGAGGTTTTTTCATTATTACTAACACAAATTATCGCCGATTGCCAGAAATCTTCCGCAGCCGCGCATTTTTCTCATTTTCCCGGCTAGTCGGAGAACTGCACCCAGAGCACCGCGCCGTATTCGGCGTCCTTTTTCTTGCCGTCCGGGTGCGGAACAGCCTGCTTTTCCTTGTTCAAAGCAGAGAAACCCCACCAGCCCGCCTGGGGCGGGGCAAAAGTAAGTACCCAGTTTTTATCGGTTTTCACCTTCTGGGCCACGAAATAGTCGTTGGGAGCGGCCACTTTTTTCTCCGGGTTCCAGTATTCCACTTCCACGTCGGCCCCGGCCACGGGCTTGCCTTTGAATTTCACCACTCCCTGGAAGACGTTGCCCCCGTAAAGGCCGAAAGGCCGGGTCAGCGGCACGATTTCCGCCTTTAAGCCAACTTCCCGGTCCCAGTCCTCCTCCCCGCCGAACGCGGCCACATAAGTCTTGGTCTGGTGGATGATATATTTATTTTCCGCCGGTTCCCAATAGGGCGCAGGATCAAGATAAGAGGCGTAGACTCCTGGCTTTTTCAGGGCGTACTTGGCCTTCCAGGCCTGGTGGTCCAGGACCTTGGTTTCCTGGAGGGCAGGCAGGAGGTCGGTTTTTTCCTTCCCGGTTTGCACCTCGAATTTTTTGGGTTTGGCCATGGTCATCCCTTTCTGCTCGAAGGGATGGCAGAAGGCCAGGATAAGATCCAAATCCGGACTATCGCCCTGCATGACCATGGATTTATCGGGCAGGATCATCCCGAAATGGGCCCGGCTGATAGTTACCGGGGCGAAAACGAGGAGCAAACAGAGACCTAAGGTGAAATAACGTTTCATCATTTTCCTCCTTAAAAAAAATAGCCGCGAAACACCAGGCGGCTACAGTCGCCCAAGCCTTCGCGGCTTTTTCATCCAGGAACTTGCTTTACTTGACTATCCGGGGTTCATGCCCGGGTTGGTTCATTCAGGAAAATTGTTTCATACCCGCTCCCTTCCGGGGGATCTAGACCAACTGACAACAGTGCTCATGCACATGGTAGTATTCGCCCACGGTGTGGTGCAAAAAGGCATCCTCATGGGAGACGATCATGTAACCGATATCCAGGTCCTGAAGGAGGTGCACCAGGCGGTGCTTGGTCTCCGTATCGAGCCCCGTGGTGGGCTCGTCCAACAGGAGCAGCCGGGGCTGCATGGCCAGTACCGCGGCCAGGGAGACCAGCTTCTTCTCCCCCCCGGAGAGTTTATAGGTCACCCGGTCCTCGAAGCCCGCAAGCCCCAGCCGTTGCATGGTCTCCCGGGCAATTTGCATCGCTGCCGCCGGTGTCTTCCCCTGGTTCAGGGGGCCGAAGGCCACGTCTTCCAGGACCGTGGGACAAAAAAGTTGATCGTCGGGGTTTTGGAAGACCAGGCCCACCTGCTGCCGGATGGCCACAAAATCCTTCTCCTGGCTTGCCTCTTGCCCCAAAACCTCGATGCGGCCTTTCCGGGGCTTCACCAACCCCATGATCAGGTGCAGCAGCGTGGTCTTGCCGCAGCCGTTGGGGCCGATGAGGCCCACGTGATTCCCGGGCAGGAGCTGGAAATTGAAATCCCGGAAAACCGGGGTGTCGGCCCCGGGATAGGCAAAGGTGATATCTTTAAGATCGATCAAGGGTTCGTTCATCGTCGCCTCACAAGGAGCCGGCGCCCCGCCACTCCAGGTACAGGAGCCCGGCCAGGGCCAGTAGAGACAGCAGGCCGAATACCAGGTCCCGGGACTGCCAGGAAAAGGTCCGCAGGCTGTAAAACTTTCCTTTAAAGCCCCGGCAGAGCATGGCCCGGTACACCCGGTCGGCCCGGTCGAAGCTGTGCACCAGCAGCATGGCCGCCAGATTGGCGTAAGTGCGGTAGGTGTGGAGATTGGTGCCGCCGCTAAAGCCCCGGATTTTCAGAGCCTGGACCAGACGCTGGAATTCCTGTTCGAAGACGTGCAGATAACGGTAGGTAAAAAGCAAAAGATGGCACAACTTGCCGGGCAGCCTGAGCCGCTGCAGGGCCTCTCCCAGGATGTTCACCGGCTGCGTGGCGATGAGGGCGATCAATGCGATCATCATGGCGTTGGACTTCAAGGTGATCAAACCGGTGTAAATCAGGCCTTCCCGGGTGGCGGCCAAAGGTCCCCAGCGCCATACCTCCTCCCCCGGATAGGTTAGGGGCAGGACGAGCCAAAGAAAGATGATGAAGCCGTTGACCACCAGCAGCCGGACGCCCACTTTCCTCCAGGGGAGCCGGGCCAGGGCCAGGAGAATCAGGGCCAGGGCCAACCCGGCCAGGGCCGCGGCATAGGTCCGGGCCGCGGCCATCAGGACGGCAAAAAGCCCGGCCGCCACCACCCTGACCCGGGGGTCCAAACGGTGCGCCACAGACGCGCCGTCGGCAAACGGCTCCTGGATGGGGCTCAAGACTTTTTTTTCCTTTTGCTCTGGAGATAGGCCCAAATCCCAAAGAAACCCAGGATGTAGCCGAGGCCGCCGATGATGTCGGTCAAAGAAGTGCGGTGTACTGTCATCTCTGCGAGCTTCTGGTTGATGGGCGCCAACTGGCGTTCCAGGGCCTGGTTCACTGTTTCTTCCAAGAGCTTGGCGTCCATGGCCCCGGGTTTGGTTTCCGTGGCGACCGGGAGCGGGGGGGACGCCCCGGGGGACGATGGTGCAGGAGTTGCGCCCGCGGCGGTTTTCAGTCCCGGCAGATAACCGGCGGCTTTAAGCAGCCATTCCCCCTGATGGCCCTGATCTGCGGCCACCACGATCTTCAGGTCCATCCTTTGGGCCGCGGCCGGGGCGGGGATTTTAAAGGAGAATTTCCCATGAGCATCGGTTTTGCCGGTCAACAGGACCTGGTTCGTTTTCTGCTCCAGCACCCGAATCTCGCCTTGGCGTACCGGGGTATTAGGGACAAACTTGCTCTCCGTGTGGATGGTGTCACCGGCAACATAGGCGAAGACCAGCACCCGATGGGCCAGGGCCGGGGTGGTGAACATACCCGAAATCAGGACTAGCAAAGATGCCAGAATCCAGTAATTCCGCAGCCACGGCTCTTTCGCCGGCCATTTAGGGTGCGTGAAACGCACCCTGCGGGAACCTTGAACCTTGAACTTTGAACCTTGAACTCTTTTGACTCGGAACCCGGAACTCGGAACTTGGAACTTCTCAGCCATAAATCCCCTCCAACATCTCGGGCCGGACTTTTTTGATAAACCGGAAAATAAAGAGCGTAATGATCCCCTCGATGATCAGCACCGGGATGTGGGCGGCCAGGACCAGTTCGGCGACCTGGAGAAAGGCCTCGCCGGTGGTGATCAGGGCCGCGGCCGCCAGCAGGCCGCTTAGCAGAATGGCGCTGGCGCCGCAGGCAAAGGCTCCCACTGCGGCGGGCTTTCCCGGACGGCGCAATAAAGGGCGATAGGCATAAAAACAAAAAACTGCAGGCGCGGCCATGATTACCGTGTTCACCCCCAAAACCGTCAGTCCGCCGAATTGAAAGAGCAAGGCCTGGAGAACCAGGGCGATGAGGATGGCGGGGACAGCCGCCCAGCCCAACAGCAGCCCCAGGAGGCCGTTGAGCACCAGGTGCAGGCCCACCGGCCCCACCGGCACCCGGATGAGGGAGGCCACGAAAAAAGCCGCGGAGAGTATGGCCACCCGGGGGATGGCCTCATAATCCATTTTTTTCAGGCCCACCGCGGTTCCCAACACCGCCAGGCCCGCGCCCCCGGCCAAGACCGCGGGAGAGAGCACTCCTTCGGAAATGTGCATCTTAAGTACCGTTTTCCGTAAAAATCCGGGCCAACAAAAAAAGCCATGAAGCCACGCCCTCTCCGGAGGAGCGTCAGCCTTCATGGCTGTTAATTCTTATTGGATCGGTGGTGGTGCGTCCCGGAGCTTCTTACCCCGGATGGTTTTTTATATCCGGCATACCCGAAAATTTCAAGGGAAAAATTGGTCAGCTTCAGATCAAGCTTTTTAGCCTTTCCTCAGTTATTCCCATCTGCTTGAGTATGGCGTTAAGTGTCCCCTTGGGAACAAAGCCTCTTTGAATGGTGGTGATCCTTCGCCCGGTTGCGGGGTCATAAACCAATGTATGCTTACCGCCTTCTTTGATGCTGTATCCCAGCTTTTTAGCCGCCCGGATAAGTTGCTTTGCCGTGTAGCTCATCCGGTCCGGGCCTTCCCGGTTTTGGCCGCCTGCAACTCCTTCTCGTGTTCCAAGCATAATTCCAGGGCGTCCAGGATATTGTCCAGGGCCTCTGGCTCCGTTGCCCCATGGGAGATGGCCGCGGGTTCCTCCCGGCATTGGACCGTAAAGCCGCCATCCTCCAGGTCCGGGGTCAAAACCACGGTAAAGGAAGTATCTCCCACCACAACCTTGTCCTCCTTGGGGGCCGCCAACTTTTTCAGCTCCCCACGGAGGCCTTCCATGATTTCTCCCAAGGCCAGGGAAAAGACGAACTGCCGCTTTAGGGCATTTAGGGCCACTTGGGGATCATCGGTTAAGACAAACAAGTCTTTGCCGTCGGTCAAAAACCGGAGTTCGGTCAAAGGTTCTTTTTTCTCCGGGAAATTCTTCCTTAAAAAGGCCAGGGTCTGCCTGATTTTCTGCAGGCTGATTCCTTCCTCCTTGAGCCTCTTGGCCACACGCAAGGCCACCAGGTCTTTAAATGAATACCCCCGCCTGCTCCCTTTACCCGCCGCGGGAATGGAGGGCCTGACTACCCCGGTGGCAGCCCAATGCTCCACTTGCCTGGCCGACACGGCTGCCAAAGCCATCACAGCTTTCTTACCGAAAATCATAATCCAACTCCTGAAATTAAAAATACACTAAGGAATTTATAATTACATATTTCGATAGAGTCAAGAAAAAGGTGGGTAAGCATCAGGGCTCCCTAGCCGGCCGGCAGGTGGAAAAGGAGGTGCAGGCTATGGGGGAGATCGTTTATTTCCCACCGACCAAGAAATCCATCTACCGGGCTGCGATCAAGGAAGTGGAGCAGATGTACCGGCTCTCCTGCGGCGGTGAGGATCCCATCGTTGACGACAGCACCAGGGAGATGTTTGAACGGGGCGAAATCGACGAAGTGACATGGATCAGTTGGGAAAGATACTGTAATAATGTCTTGAATATCCTGGGCGAATAGCTGATGGAAAGAAAAGCCTTAGCAGATATTTCTCCCAGGAGGAAGCCTTGAAAATCGCCGCGGTGTTGGGAAGCCAGGCCCCAGGGGAACAGCACCACTTTGGCCCATAGATTCCTGACCACCGCCAGGGAATTGGGGGCCGAGGTCCGGGTCTTTCATCTGAACCTGCTGACCTTCCAGGGTTGCCAGGGCTGCGGGGCCTGCAAAGCCAATGTCGAGGTCTGCATCCAGGAGGACGACCTGACGCCGGTCCTGGAGACCGCTAAGGAAGCGGACGTCCTGGTCATGGCCTCCCCGGTTTATTTCGGGGACCTCAGCGGCCAGTTGAAATGTTTCTTTGACCGCACCTATTCTTTTTTTGAGAGTGTTAACATAAGATACATTATGTGTTATAATGCCTCCTGAAATCATCCAGGAGGTGGCCCATGGACCTTTCGTGCAAAAGATGTGGCAGCACCTCGTATATTAAACATGGTTTTG
>Ga0233425_10002626_pt1 | contig 34693 bp, 34 predicted proteins | sample Watercolumn_Towu_2_FD_181712 | JGI IMG/M metagenome (GOLD analysis project Ga0233425, IMG submission 181712) | Freshwater microbial communities from Lake Towuti, South Sulawesi, Indonesia - Watercolumn_Towuti2014_140_MG | ecosystem: Environmental > Aquatic > Freshwater > Lake | place...
GTTCCGTAAGCAATTAGACGCCGCGCTCGACAGTTACCAGAAGGCGCTGGGGCTGTTTCGCGAAATTGGCGACCGATTGGGCGAAGCCAACGTGCTGAAAGCCATCGGCGACGTGCAACAGTTCCGTAAGCAATTAGACGCCGCGCTCGACAGTTACCAGAAGGCGCTGGGGCTGTTTCGCGAAATTGGCGACCGATTGGGCGAAGCCAACGTGCTGAAAGCCATCGGCGACGTGCAACAGTTCCGTAAGCAATTAGACGCCGCGCTCGACAGTTACCAGAAGGCGCTGGGGCTGTTTCGCGAAATTGGCGACCGATTGGGCGAAGCCAACGTGCTGAAAGCCATCGGCGACGTGCAACAGTTCCGTGATGAACGCGACGCCGCGCTCGACAGTTACCAGAAGGCGCTGGGGCTGTTTCGCGAAATTGGCGACCGATTGGGCGAAGCCAACGTGCTGCAAGCCATCGGCGACGTGCAACAGTTCCGTAAGCAATTAGACGCCGCGCTCGACAGTTACCAGAAGGCGCTGGGGCTGTTTCGCGAAATTGGCGCAAAGTTGGGCGAAGCCAACGTTTACCAATCTCTTGGGAGGATGCAGGTCCTTAATGGTAACGCTCAGGAGGGTCTGATAACTCTGCAAAATGCTCTCAATATCTTTGGCGAAATCGGCAATATTAGCGGACAGGCTAATATTTTATTCTTCGTTGGAACGTTGCTTATAAACAATGGTTACATCAAAAAAGGAATTCCGATGGTCGAGCAAGCCGTGAAACTAGGTGAGCAGATTGATCGGAATCATCCTGTTACTGTTTATATGCGCGAATCACTACAAAAGATTCAATCAACTCCAGAGGAGAGTAAGTCACAAGAGGATAAAGGTCGCCAGCGGATTGGATAGCGGATAAGCGGATTTTCACCACCAAATTACCCGCTTATCCGCTTTTTATCCGCTGGGAGTGGATGCGGGGACACCAAGAGTAGGGGGGGTGGGGAAGCGAGGGTCAGTATGCAGTGTACAGTAGACAGTGTTCAGTTTCCCGACAGCGCACACTGTATACTGATTTCTGGATACTGAACATTGACAAGAAGGGGCCTTGACAGGGAAGGGGTTTGGTAATAAAATAATTATGCTTACGATAAGTATTATTATCATAAACAAGGCTTCACTATGACATCCAAACAAACCACTTCCACCGTCGCTGAAGCCATTCAGGGCTATCTGGAGTCCGTCAAGGACGCCCGTAGTGCACACACGGCGCGCGCCTACACCACCGGCATGACTGCATTCCTGCGTGTATTGAAAGAACATTGGATCGAGCCGGAGACCCCTGTCGCTCAATTGAACGAAGACGGCATGGCCTGGGTGCTCGGCTATTTGAAGGTTTATTCGATAGCCACAGAGCGACTCTATACGCAATCCGTAAAGGGATTCTATGAATATCTCGCTGCTGAGAGATTGACCGAGATCAACCTGCCACGGCTCGAGCAGCTCGTTCGGAAGCGCACTCGGCATAGTGGTCCACGCATGCCCCAATTCCCTCGCGAAGAAATCGAACAAATACTTATATTTGTGAATAATTTCACAGTTCAATTGTCAGACAACTTGCCAGAAAGCATGAACCAGCGATTGCGCGCCATGCGAGACCGCGCCTTCCTATTTACTTTGGCGGATACAGGACTGCGCGTCCACGAGGCGTGCAATTTACTTCGCGGCGATATCGACTGGAACGAAGGCCGTGCCGTGATCATCGGCAAAGGTGACAAACAAGGGGTTATTCGCTTTTCGAACCGCAGCCTGAATGCTTTGAAGGACTATATCTCTTTACGCGCCAAGCTGGATGGCGCATCGGGCAAACCGCTCACATCCCTGCCGCTCTTTGCCCGTCACGATAAAGGCGCCGGGAAGAAGGTCAAGCCGATAACAACGGCCACCGGCCGAAACATCGTAAGTGAGCGCGTCCGCCAGGCACTTGGCGAACAGGCTACAGATCGAATCACTCCGCACTCATTCCGGCATTATTTCGTCACCACCGTGCTACGCGCCTCAGGGAATCTCAAACTGGCGCAGGAGCTGGCGCGGCATTCCAACATCCAGGTTACGCAAAGATATGCCCACCTGAGCGATGATGAGTTGGATAAGGGATACCATGAGATATTCGAGTGATTAGAACATATCTGAATGTATAATCGCGAGATTATGTCCACAGCCATTAGACTCAGCCCTTTCCAGCGGCTCGTTGACTTCTATCGAGACCGCGAGTATTTCCGTCAAATGTCGCAGATCGGGTTGCCGATCATCTTCCAGCAGTTCATCTTTTCGCTGCTCAACATGGTCAGTGTGCTGCTGATCGGGCAGAAAGGCGAAACAGCGATGGCAGCAGTGGGACTGGCAAATCAGGTTTTTTTCCTGTATAGCCTGATCCTGTATGGCATCGCCAGCGGCGCAGCAATCTTCACCGCCCAATTGTGGGGCAAGCAGGACATACCCAGCCTACGAAAGGTTCTGGGGTTATGCTTGACACTCAGCCTGGCAGTGGCAATTATCTTCCTGGCATTGGCGCAACTATTCCCCCGGCAGATCCTGGAGCTGTTCTCCAAAGATACGCAAGTCGTCGCCCTAGGCAGTGCATACCTGCGCTTGTTTTCGGGATCTTTCATCTTTTATGCGATCACTTTCAGCTACGCGTTGGTATTGCGCAGCACCGGCGAAGTCAAGATGCCGATGGCGGTCAATGTGACCTCTTTATGCCTGAACATTCTACTCGCGTATGGCCTGATCTTCGGCAAGCTGGGATTGCCGGCGATGGGAATGGTTGGAGCAGCAATCGCGGTACTTACATCACGTATAGTGGAATGTGTGGCGCTACTTGTTGTGACGTATGCCAGCCACTCACCTGTCGCGGCTCGGCTGCACGAACTGGCCCGCTTCGACCCGCGCTTTATTATTACAGTACTGAAACCGGTGCTGCCCGTGGCGCTGAACGAGTTGCTTTGGGCAGGGGGCATCACCGTCTACAGCGCGGTTTATGCACGCATCAGCACCGCATCCATCGCGGCGATGAACATCGTCGGCACGGTGGACAACCTGGCGCTGACCTTGTTCATCGGCATTACCAACGCTACAACTGTGTTAGTCGGCAACCGCATCGGCGCTGGAGAAGATGAGGAAGCCTACCGTTATGCCTTACGTTCGAATGGGCTATCTGCCATTCTCGCGTTACTCGTCGGCGGACTGATCCTGATCTTGCGGCATCCCATCCTGTCGCTCTACAAGGTCTCGCCTGAAGTTATCCAGGATGCCTATCGCGTCCTGCTGATCCTGGCACTGTTCCTGTTTGTACGCGCCCAAAATCTCACCCTGATCATCGGTGCATTCCGCAGCGGAGGCGACACACGCTACGCCCTCTTCCTGGATGGCGTCATCATCTGGATATTTGCCGTGCCGCTAGTCTGCTTGGGAGGTCTGGTCTTCCACCTCCCAGTTTATTGGGTTTACTTGTTGGCGATGTCGGAGGAGCTGACAAAGTACTTGCTCAGCTTGCCGCGCTTCTTCTCGCGCAAGTGGATCCACGACCTGGCGCGTTCCGTAAATGTCTGAACCCCTGCTATGCAAACGATTGGCCTGATTGCCGCCATGCCCCAGGAAAGCAACGCCCTCTTGCGTGTTATCAATGGGACGGAGCGGATTCACCTGGGAGCCTTGCGCGGCTACCGATTCGAGCTTGCCGGCCGGATTTGTATCCTGATTACCTCCGGGATGGGCATGCGACGCGCCGCCGAGGCCACGCGCCTCCTTGTAAAGGAATTCAATCCATGCCTGCTCGTTTCCTTTGGCATTGCTGGCGCAGTCGAGACGGAATTGGAGATTGGTGATGTTGTTGCCTCTGAGGCTTTCTGCGAACTGAAGGGCAGCACACCGGGTTCACTCCTTCCACTAGGCCGCTGGCCCGAAAAACCACTACGAGCAATTTCCCAAATCCTGGCGGGGCGCAATTCGCGTTTATTCAACGGCACTGCGGTCACGACGCGCGGCTCCCAAGTTACACAAGAGCAACTCGGCGATTTAACTCACCCGGTCCTGGAGATGGAAACTGCCGGCATCGCGACAGTTGCCGCAGAGAAAGAAATCCCGCTTCTCTCGTTGAGAGCCATAAGCGACGGGCCACGTGCACCCATTCCCTTCGACCTTGGAGAGATGCTGGACGAGGATGCCAATTTGAAATACGGCAAGTTGCTGAAAGAACTCTTTCGCCGCCCAAGTCTCCTTCTCCAAGCCAATCAGATGCAGCGGAACTCCAGGATCGCCGAAGATAATGCCGCCCTGGCACTCGTCTCTGCGTTGACATGCATTCCATCCTCTACCTAGCCAATTTTTCCTCCAGCCTCCTCTTCACTCCTGCCCACTCCCTATCCAAAATACTGAAATATACCGAATCGCGGATTGTCCCATCCGGGGTGATGATGTGATTTCGCAACACCCCTTCGCGCATTGCGCCGAGACGCTCGATGGCGCGGATGGAGTTTACGTTACGCACATCTGCCTTGAATTGCACACGTATGCAGCCCAACGTCTCAAAGGCATGTTTCAGCAGCAGGTATTTGCACTCTGTGTTGACCGCAGTTCGTTGATACTCGGTCGCGTACCAGGTTCCTCCAATCTCCATTGATGAATGCTCGCGACGGATCTCTAGGTAGCGGGTCATTCCAACAGCACGGCCGGAAGCCAAGTGAATGACGGCGAAGGGTAAATCTGTGCCGTTGGCTTGTCGATCTAAGAGGTCGCGCACCAAGGCGAGCATCTTCTCTACATTATCAAGATAACCATAGAGCATATATTGCCAGATGCGCTCATCTTGCGCGGCGACGGTAAGATCTGGGGCATGACTTTCGGAAAGCGGCTCTAGCCGAACAACCTTGCCACTCAATATGATTGGTGCTATTTCCACGCTCGTTATTCCTCGCTTTATCACTCTCAGGAACCCGTTTTCTTGGAGAAAACGGGTTCCTACTTGTTTTGGGTTGGTAGGTAAGGAATTTCTGGACCAGGGATGCCAAGTAGCTCGGATATCGCAGCACGCATGGCGGTACGATCATCCCATGGATATTCGGTCATGCCGAAGCACATCGATTGCTCGTGCCCCTTGCCGCAAGCGATGACAATATCGCCTTCTCGCGCCAAGCGAACTCCGAGCCTGATCGCCTCACCGCGATCTGGGACGCAGAAAAGGTTATTCCCCTCCTCCCCTCCCCACGCTCGCGCTCCATTTGCCATTTCTTGCAGAATATCATCCAATGATTCGGTGCGCGGATCTTCAGCAGTGATGATGGTAATGTCCGCCAGCTCTGCAGAGACTTCTGCCATCATGCGGCGTTTTGCCTGGTCGCGCAGGCCAGCCGATCCGAAAATGGCAATGACGCGCTGCGTGGTTAGAATATCTCTAACTGTTTCCAATGCCATACGCAAGGCATTGGGTGTATGAGCAAAATCGACAATGGCGGTGAAGGGCTGGCCAAGCTCGATGCGTTCCATCCTCCCTGGCACGCCAGGGAATTTAGCGATGGCAGCGGCGGCGGTTTGTGGGTCAATATCAAGGCCGAAGATAGTTGTAGTGAGGGCTGCAAGGCAATTTGAGATATTAAAGATGCCGAAAAGTTGTGTATCAATGGCTATGCGCAGTTTGTTTTTTTTTATTATAAAATGGGAACCAATAGCATCACTGTGAATATCTTCTGCGCAGACGTCCGCCCCTTCAGACAGACCATAGGTAAGTAGTGCTGAGTGACTAATGTCGGCAAGATAAGCACAGGAGGCATCGTCGCGGTTAAGGATAGCAAGACGAGGATTGCCTTGGGATTTCGGCAAAGTATCGGAAAGGCTCGTAAAGAGGCGGGCCTTGGCAGCGCGGTAGGCTTCGTAGGAGCCGTGATAGTCCAGGTGTTCGTGAGTGATATTCGTCACCACGCCAATGTCGAACTCGCAGGCATCCACGCGATACTGCGCCCAACCATGTGAGGTAGTTTCGAGAATGACATGCGTCAGTCCGGCATCCACCATCATGGCGAGGTAATGCTGTATGTCCGGAGCGTCGGGCGTGGTGACGTGGAAGCCAGTATCCAGCACCTGGTCGCCGATGACGGCATTGACCGTCGAGATCATCCCGGCACGCATGCCTGCTTCCAGCAAGATGTGATAGATCAGGTTCGTGGTGGTCGTCTTGCCATCCGTGCCGGTAACGCCGATCATGGTCAGCTTGCGCGCCGGGTAACCGTAGAAGGCTGCGGCGAGGTACGCCAAAGCTTGGCGAGAATTCGCGACGCGGATATAGGGTGAAGCACCCCCCTCCCCTGCCCCATAGGGTGAATTTCCATTTCGCTCAACCCAATCCTTTTCACCGACAACGGCTGCCGCACTGCGCTTTATCGCATCATGAATGTACAGGTGGCCATCGACCGCGCCGCCAGTGCAGGCGACGAAGAGATTCCCTGGTTCGACCTTGCGACTATCGGCAGTAATTCCGGTGATCGGCGTTTCGTCCGGTTCGCCGGAGATGACCGGGAAAGGTAATTCAGAAAAGAGATTACGAAGGAGAAGAGATTGTACAGGCATAGAAAATTAAAGAGGGTTTTGACGAATCATATCGTCAAAACCCTCTACCTGTCAAATCAACTGTTCGGACGGCAACGGAAAGCCCGTCTACAGGCGAATAATCCAACGACTGGTGTTGTAATGGCGGCTTTGGAAAGCTGCCCTGCTTGCACTCACTTCAATGACTGGCGTAGACCTTCAAGCTTGCTGGCGACGGATGCATCCAGCACTTTATCGCCAACGCGAATAACCAAACCGCCCAGCACAGCCGGATCCACACGAAAAGCGACGGTGGTCTGGGCGCCGGCCTTAGCTAAAAGGTCCTTCTTCAGCACAGATTGCTCGGCAGCGGTCAACGGCAGGGCGCTGGTCACCTCAGCGGAAGCGCCAGCAAGCGCCTCGCCTTCCAGCACAACCACCTTTCCTGCTTTGACGCCGGAGAAAAATTCATCCAGCAGGGCATGTTGGCGTTTCTCATCCAAAGCTTCACCGATGAGCTTTTGGGCAGCGGCTATGGCGAGGGCAGCCACCTGTCCACGCAAATCGCTCAACATCCGATTGCGCTCTTCGGCAATCTCGGTGCGAGCTGCTTCGCGTGTCTTCGCGATCTCTTTATCAGCCTCGGCGCGGAATTCTGCGACAACCTTTTCAGCACGCGCACTGGCCTCGCTCACGATCTGAGCCGCCTTGCCCTGCGCCTCTGAGCGGATTTTGTTTGCTTCCTGCTCAGCGTTGGCGCGCGCTTCGGCAGCTACGCGCGCATCCTCGTCAGTCTGCACGATCTTCTGCTTTCGCTTCTCAAGCATGTTGACAATGGGCTTATATGCAAACGTATAAAGCAGGATCACCAGAACAGCGAAATTGAAAATCTGGAAAAGCAAGAAGCCTAGATTGATACCAAGCTTATCCATTGATACGCCTCCAAGCCTAACCGACGAAGATAATGATCAGCGCTACGGCAAGAGCATAAATGGCGACCGCTTCAGCGAAAGCCATACCCAGGATCATATTGGTCTGGATGATGCCAGACGCATCCGGGTTGCGGCCCATCGCCTGCACGCCGCCGGAAGCGGCGATTCCCACGCCTGCCCCAGCACCGATCGCGCCCAACATGGCTAGGCCGGCGCCCAATAATTTCAAACCTGCGACGAAAGAAGCACCATCAATGCCATTCATATAACAGACTCCTCCGATGAGTTTAGATTAGTGACTTTCTTCATGACCATGCGCCACGGTCGCCCCGCTGATGAAAATGGTCGCCAGCAGGAAGAAAACGTAGGCCTGGATGATACCAAAGAATACTTCGAATATGTATAAACCGGCGGGAACAGCCACTGCGGTCAATGCGCCAATGATCGAGAGCAACAACGCGCCGGCAAAGATATTCCCGAACAACCGGAAGCCAAAAGAAAGGATCTTAGCAAATTCCAGAATGATTTCAAGGATACCAACAGCAAAATCGATGATGCCGAACGGCCCGCCGTTGATCAACCGCCTGACTTGGAAAAACTTTTCCAGATATTTTGGCCCTTGCGCCCAAAGCCCGAACACTTGGGTTAATAAGACAGTGGTGATTGCCAGCGCGAAGGGGAAATTGATGTCCGTGGCAGTACCGCGCAAGAATGGCACCACTTCGCAAGCAGTGCAAAGTTCCTCTGCATGGCCTTCGGCAGCCGGTTCGCTCGACTCCCCTGCCGCAGGCGCTTCTTCGAGTAGGTTGCCTTTGCCATCCACGCGGATGGGCGCGCCGTTGACGATCTTGTATCTCTGACCCTTGTCGATTGTGTATACTGTGAAGTTTCCGACATGGAACAACGGAACGGGAGCGTAACCGAACGCACCTTCCTTATGTACTGCTTCGATCTGACCGATACTCTCAAAGCCTGGCACCAGCTTGACCAGGTTGGCCACAAAGATGAGCAGGAAGATCGTGCCAACGACAGGAAGTACTCGCTTCGCCCACTTACCGGCCGAGCCATGCACTGTGTTCCATAAGAACTCGACAATCCACTCAAAGGCATTGATCAAACCAGAAGGCACCACCCCACCGCGGCGATAAAAGCGCCAGGCAGAAAAGGCAAGCAAAATCAGAAGAAGGTCTGCCAGTAAAGTAGCCAGGATAGTATTGGTAATCTGAAAATCACCCACATGTAATCCGACCGGTTCAGGGGGCAGGACCACCATTGGGCTGATCGGTTTCAGGATTGATGGACCAATGAAGGCCGCATAAATACCCAACGCGAAAAGTGACAATATAAGGGTGGTCTTGATATGAAAACGCTTCTTGGGTTTTGCCTCGCTACTCACTAGTCTCATCCTCCTCTGGCGGGGCGGGTTTACTTCGAACCGGCATCTGCATGGATTGACCGATTTCCTTGACTGCCCGCATCGCCATGACGAAAGTCAGGTAGATTGATAATGGAAGTGATGCCAACAACAACAACAACGTGAGAACGTGCCCAGTGTCGAAATGACGATCCAGCCACACTCCACCGAGAACTGCCGCCAAAATGATCAGAGGGATCACGCACCCGATCTGGCCGGCCAAGCCCATCGCTGAGAGGTTGGCGTTTGCATTCAGGCGGCGCTGGTTATCCTTGTCCGGCTGGTTCATGGCGGCGGAATTATATCAGAGGGTCTGCGTTGCGACAAGCGAATTTTAGAACAAGCTCATCGCCGCGCCGCTGGCCACATTGAACCAGGGGGCGAAAATGATACCGATGGCGAGAATGCCAATTGTCAGCACAACCAGGGCAATGGCATAAGGACGCGAGAGCGGGATCGGGTGCTTCTCCTCATCCTCGCCTTCCATGCGATAGAGGTAGACGTACTTCAGCACATTCAAGTAGTAGTACACGCCGACAATCGAATTCAAAATGCCAACCACGGCGAGCCAGATCCAGCCCTGTTGGATGGCTGCGAGGAAAACGAAGAATTTGGCAACGAAACCGCCAAACGGAGGCATCCCGGATAGCGAGAGGAAGGCGACCAGCATGATCAGCGCCAACGCAGGAGAACGGCGGCTGAGACCATAATAAGCTTTCATATCATCCGATGTGGAAGCACGCCCAAAAGCGGCAAGGATGCCAAAGGCTGCCAGGTTGGTCAGGATGTAGGCGAGCATGTAAAACACGGTGCTGGCCGAACCCAACTGCGAAAAAGCCACCACACCGATCATGGCGTAACCGGCGTGGGCAATCGAGGAGTAGGCCAACATACGCTTGAGGTTCTTCTGCGCCAGAGCAATAAGGTTACCGACGGTCATCGTCAGGGTAGCCAGGACAGCCAGGATCATGCTCCAGTTGGCCGACAGAGAGGGGAAGACAGCCACAAAGAGGCGCAGCACAACAGCAAATCCGGCCGCCTTGGAAGCCGTGGAAAGGAAACCGGCCACCGGCGTTGGCGCACCCTCGTAAACATCGGGCGCCCAGAAATGGAATGGAAAGAAGGATACTTTGAATGACAGCCCGACCAAGATGAGGAAGATGATCCCCAGCGCAAGCAGGCTAAAAGTCGGGAAAGAGGCCGCGAGGGCGTACAGGCTCGTCTGGCCGGTGAAGCCATACAGCAAACTGAAACCATACAACAACACAGTTGAAGTCAACGCGCCAAAGAGCATGTACTTAAAGCCGGATTCGGTGGATTTCTCGTCACCAGTGAGGAAACCTGCCAGGATGTAAAGCGGAATGGAGGTTGTCTCGATGGCCAGGTAAAGCATAATCAGGTCAGCAGCGGAGGCCATGAGGTTCATGCCAAGCGTGGCTGCCAGGAGCAGCATATAGGATTCAGCGCGGCGGCCGGCGCCTTCCACATCCATCAAGAAAAGGGCTGTGATGGCTGCTCCGAAGAGGAAGAACATCTTAAAAGTAAAACCAAGCCAATCGTCGCGCAACATGCTGCCAAAGACAAGCGCCGGTTCCGCTCCAGGGCGTGCAAATGTGAGAGAAATGCCCAAGATGAGGACAAGCCCACCGACGGTCAGCCAACCGAGATTTAGACGGCGATGCTCTTCCTTCCAGAATGGGTCGAGGACCAGCACCAGGACGCCTAGGACGAGGAGCAAAATCTCAGGGAGAATGGGCAGGATCGTGGTCACTATGCACCTCCCAGCAATGTTACCAAGTGCTGGACGCCGCTCTGTACCCAGGGAACCATCAGGGCAGGGATGACGCCGAGACTGATCATGATGACACACAAGAACACCAGGGCAACTTTATCTTGCGGCCTGATCGCTCCGATATGACCTTCGAATTCTGCCGGCATTTTCCCAAAGAAAACGCGCCGAATGGCCAGCATGATATAGGCTGCGGTGACGACTATGGAGGTAGCGGCGATGATCGCTACGATGGGTCGCACTTCCCAAATACCCATGAAAATTGGGAACTCGGCCATGAAACCAGAGAGGCCGGGCATGCCCATCGAAACCAAGCCACCAATGATGAAGGCGATCGCCACCAGCGGTAGGGGTTTGACCATGCCGCCCAGCTTGGGAATGTCACGCGTGTGCGCCCGGTCGTAGACTATACCAACGGCAGCAAAGAAGAGGGCTGTCATCACGCCGTGCGAGAACATTTGCAAGCCAGCGCCGGTCATGCCGATTGGCGTCAGGGTGGAGAAACCCATCATCACCAGCCCCATATGCGAAACGGAGGAGAAGCCGATGATGTACTTGAAATCGGTCTGTACCATGGCGATGAACGCGCCGTAAACGATATTGACCAATGCCAGCCCCATAATGAGCGGGGCCCAGAATTTCGCGCCCTGAGGGAGGAGCATAATGCCAACGCGCAAGGCAGCGAACGCGCCAAGCTTCATCAACACGCCTGCGTGGAACATCGAGACGGCGGTCGGCGCTGCAACGTGGCCATCCGGCGACCAGTTATGGAAGGGGAAAATGCCGCCCAAGATAGCGAAGCCAAAAAATACGAAGGGAAACCATAATTTCTGAAAAGCCAGGGAGAGGTTGGCATGTTCCAGCGCCAGCATATCAAAGGTATGCAAACCGCTCGCCCAATACATGGCTAGCGCGCCGACCAGGGAAACGACCGAACCGATAAAGAGGTACAGGGTCAGCTTCATGGCGGCGTATTCGCGGGTCTTGATCCAACCCCAAATGGCGATCAACAAGTACATCGGGAAGACGGCGATTTCATAGAAGAAGAAAAGCATGAACAGGTCAAGCGAAATGAATACGCCGAAAACACCACTAGCAAGGATGAACAGGAAGGCAAAGAACTCACGCGGGCGGTCATCGATACCCCAGGAGATGAGAACGCCGGTAAACATGACCACGCCGGTCAGCAGTACGAGCGGCGCGCTCATCCCGTCCACACCGAGGTAGAGGCTAATGCCAAACATCGGCATCCAGTTATACTTCTCCAGGAACTGGTAGCCTCCGGCAGCCTTATCGTAAGTAAAGTAGACCCACAGCGACAGCATCAGCGCGAATGTCGCCGCTGCCAGCGCCGTGACGCGGACCTCGTTCTTGCGCTCGCCATTGATCATCAGGATCAACAGCGCAGCGACCATGGGGGTAAAAACGATGACGCTCAAGAATGGAAATTGCATGAAACACCTCAAAACTAAAACAACATCATAACAGCCTTATTAATTACTTCGAGGATCCAGGCAGGCCAAATGCCAATAACCAATATCAAGACCATGAGCGGAGCCATGACGATGATCTCGCGGGCGTTGATCTCAGTGAGGCGATGCTCGCCATGCGCCCAGTGTTCGTTCAGTGGGCCATGTAACACCTGCTTGATACCCTTGAGAATATATGCTCCGGTAAAGAGCAAGCCAAGCATGGCAATGGCAGTATAGATGGTGAGGATCGGCCACGCGCCGCGTACCACCATAAACTCGGAGACGAAACCGTTCAAACCAGGCAAGCCAAGCGAGGCCATGGAGGTGATGATCAGGATAGCGCCATAAACAGGCACCAGCGGGAACAACCCACCGAAATCGTTCAGGTTGCGGGTGTGCGTCCGTTCGTAGATGACGCCGACCAGGAAGAACATGCCCGCCGCAGAGAGACCGTGGTTGAACATCTGCAAGACCGCGCCGTTAAGGGCGATGTTCTTGCTCAGGTTGAGGGCAAAATCGGAGTTATTCAAGCCGACCTTGGCCGCGGCGGCGATTCCAAGCAGCACGAACCCCATGTGGTTGACCGAGGAGTAAGCCACCAGTCGCTTGAAATCGGTCTGTCCATAGGAGGCAAAAGCGCCAAAAACGATGGCCATCACCGCCAGGAAAGCCAGCGCGCCAGCAAACTGTTGGGCTTGCGCCGGGTAAAGCGGCAACACCAACCTCAAAAAGCCATAGGCGCCCAACTTGAGCAACACGCCCGCCAGGATCATCGAGCCGGCGGTTGGTGCTTCGGTGTGGGCGTCGGGCAACCAGGTATGGAATGGCCAGACCGGTACTTTGATGGCAAAAGCAACCACAAAAGCCCAGAACGCAATTGTCTTAACTGTGGCGACGGGCATACCCATAAGCGTTCCCTCGAGAGCATTCCAACGCTGATATAACGAGGGAAGGTCGTAGGTCTGGAACAGCACACCAAGCATCTGAATGGCGAGCAACAGGCCAAGCGAACCGGCCATGGTATAGATCATGAACTTGAGCGAGGCGTAATTGCGCGCCTGCATCTTGACGCCCTTCCACAGCGTCCGCACGCCCTTTTCACTACCCCACTGGTTGATGAGGAAGTACATCGGCACCAAGCCTATTTCCCAAAAGACGAAGAAGATGAGCAGGTCAAGCGCCAGGAAGACTCCTAACATACCCGTCTCCAACATTAGGAAGAGGATCATGTAAGCTTTGACACGATCCTTGATGTTGAAGGATGCCAGGATGGAGATCGGCGTCAAGAGCGTGGTCAGCAGCGCCATTGTCAACGAGAGTCCATCCACACCGACATGAAAAGTAGAGTGGATCGCCTCGTACCAGGGATATTGTTCGACGAACTGGAAGCCGGCTGCAGATGAGTCGAAGCGCGTCCATAAAAGTACAGAAAGCGCCAACGGAATTAGACTGGCGACCAACGCTGTCCAGCGAATTACCCTCACCTCGTCGCTGGGCAGGAAAAGGATGACCAACGCCGCCAGGGCGGGAAAGAAGAGGATTAGGGTCAGGAGATGGCTGAGAAGAAAATCCATATATTGCTCCAGTAGGGCGGGCTTCATTACCCGCCAACCACAATAGCAGGTTTGAAACCTGCCCTACACTTACATAACCAGCAAATAATACGCCACTGCGACGATGATAACCACTACCATAGAGGCAACCATATAAGCCTGGACGCGCCCAACCTGGATACGCCGCAGACCGCCGCCAGCTTTCTTCACCAGATTGCCGGTGCCATCGCCGATGAACTCGTTGATAACCGGTTTATCGAAGTAGTTGCGCAAGCCGTGCCCCAGGCCGAGCGCGGCGCGCCCGACGGTATGCAGGATGCCGTCTATGACAGTGCTGTCCATGAATTTGTAGGTGAACTGCTCGGAAATCCAATAAGCTGGGCGGATGAACAGGAAATTATATAACTCGTCGAAATACCATTTGTTCTTCAACACAGGGATTTGCAGTTTATCTTGCGCAGGCGACTCAACCTTGCGATAAGCCAGCCATCCGAAGAACAGGCCGCCAAGAGCAACGAACAGCGAGGTCAGCAACGGGATGATGGAGAACGGCGCGGCTTCGGGAACCTCCGCCAGGGTGCCGCCAACGAACTCGTGGAACCAGTTTGGCACCAGTCCGCCGGTCAGGTGCTCGGACATGCCCACCCACCCATAACCAACCGCGAAGACTGCAAGGATGATGAGTGGCACGGTCATCGTCCAAGGTGTCTCGTGCGCGTGCTCGGACTCTTTGGTGCGAGGCTCGCCAAGGAAGGTCAGGGTGATCTGGCGCATGGTATAGAACGCAGTCAGGAAGGCTGCGACTGCCAATGTTATGAAGACGGCCAAATGCCCATGACCGAAGGCGTCGGCCAGGATTTCATCCTTCGACCAGAAGCCAGCGGTCAATACCGGGAAGCCGGAGAGGGCAAAGCCGCCGATGAGAAAGGTCCAAAAGGTGATCGGCATTTTCTTGCGCAAGCCGCCCATATTGAACATGTTCTGCGGATCCACTGAGTGGTCGCCTGTGTGCAGCACGCCATGTTCCATGCCGTGAATGACCGAGCCGGAACCAAGGAAAAGCAACGCCTTGAAGAAGGCGTGCGTGACCAGGTGGAACGCAGCGGCAACATAGGCGCCTACGCCGAGAGCGGCGATCATGAAGCCAAGTTGCGAGATGGTCGAGTAGGCCAGGACGCGCTTGATGTCGTTCTGCGCAACGGCAATCGTTGCGGCAAAGATGGCGGTGAACGCGCCGATAAAAGCGACGATGGTCAACGCGTCGCCCGACTGGTCGGCATGGAGTAGCGGAAACATACGCAACGCGGCGTAGACGCCCGCAGAAACCATCGTGGCGGCATGGATCATCGCGCTGACCGGTGTGGGGCCTTCCATGGCGTCCGGCAGCCAGACATGCAGCGGCCACTGCGCTGATTTACCCACCGTGCCTATGAAGAGCAGGATGCCGATGGCTCCAGCAACAGAGAAGCTCGAAAGAAATGGGTACAATGCTGGGAAGCGCATGGCAAGAGCCGGAAACGCCATTGTATTGCCCATGGCTTCAAGTATTTCTGGGCGGAATATTTCGCGGAAATTAAGCGTGCCCGTGTAGCTATACAACCAGGCGACGCCGAGCAGCATGAACACATCGCCGACGCGCGTAGTGATGAAGGCCTTGATGGCTGCATTACGCGCTGACTCTTTCCCATACCAGAAACCGATGAGCAAGTAGGAGCAAAGCCCCATCACCTCCCAGCCGACGAACATAGTCAACAGGTTATTGGAGACTACTAGTGTAAACATGCCAAAGGCGAATAAGCCAATGAAGGCAAAGAAGCGCGAGTACATCGGCTCGATGGAGAGAACGGTGTGCTTGTGGCCTTTTTCATCAGCTAAGGTTGCGCCGTGCGGAGGCAGGCCGGCGTGATCGTGGTCGCCCTTGGGTTGTCCGAAGTTGTGATAACCGATGCTGTAGATGAAAATCATCAGCACCGTCCAGGCGACAAAGAAGAGCGTGACCGCCGAGAGCGGGTCAATACGCACACCGATCTGGAACCAACTACTCCCCGTCGGCAGCCAATTGACCGTAGACTCGAAAACTTCCTTGCCAAACTCATGCACCCCCAGGGCGCGTATGAAAACCACCATACTACCCAACCAGGAAAGTCCGGCGGCGCCGACAGCGATGCTATGGCTGAGCGCTTTGTACTTGTTCGTAAATAGGACGATCAGGAAGAATGCCAATAAGGGCGGGAGAGGAAGTACCCAGATGATTGTTTCAGTCGACATGAAGCCTCCGAGTTAGAGAACAGAGAGTAGAGAAAAGAAAGCAGTCACTAATCAACTAATCTCTGATCGCCTAATCTCTACCATTTCATTAAATCCACTTCATCTGCCACCACTGTGTTGCGGCGGCGGTAAATTGAGATGATCAGCGCCAAGCCGACGGCTACTTCGGCAGCCGCGACAGCAAAGACAATGATGGCAAAAACCTGTCCAGCCACCTGCACCGGGTCGAGGTAGCGCCAAAAAGCCACCAGGTTGATGTTGACGGCGTTTAGCATCAACTCAACACCGAGAAGGATGGCGATCGCATTTTTCCGCGACAGAACGCCAAAGAGACCAATGCAGAACAACGCAGCCGCCAGGATCAAATACCAGGAAAGTGGGATGCTCATGCTGGTCTCCTATTTCTTGCTCACCGCGACGTAGACCGCGCCGACCAGCGCCGCCAGCAAAAGGATGGAAGCCACCTCGAAGGGCAGCACGAAAGCATTAGGGGATACAAGAGCCATCCCCAACCTTCCGATAGTGTCTACATCTGATGGGATGGCCGCTGCGGTTCGGTTGATGCCGGGCTGTGTGATCAACAGGAATGTCAAGCCAGCAAATACCAATAGGCCGAGCAGCGCAGCCAGCCACCAACCCGGGCGCAACTGCGGACCGCGGTCGCGCATCTCTTTGCGTGTCAGCATCACGGCGAAGATGAACAGGATCGCGATCGCGCCAATGTAGACCACCACCTGCACGACTGCCATGAAGCCAGCATCCAGGATGGCGTACACCATCGCCACGCCAAAGAGTGCAGCCACCAGCCACAATGCGGCGTGAAGCAGCTTACGCGTCGTCACGACCATTAAGGCGGAGGCAAGGATCAACGCGGCGCAAAAGATGAAAATGATTTGCTCGGGAGTCATGAATTAGCTCCAATATTAGTGATGCGCAGCATCCATGGCCGGCTGGAGGGCGGTCTCTTCCGCCTTGCGTTGGCGGCGGCCAACCCCGCGAAGGATCTCGATCGTGATCCAGGCCAGGACTACATTCGACAGGAACATGCCCAGCACGTAGAAGTTCGTTGAGGCCAGCAATTTGTCCATCAGGGCGGTGACAATTAAAACCGCCAGCGAAAGCGGTGTGAGGAACTTCCAGTTGAAAGCCAGCATGTGGTCAATGCGGACACGCGGCATGGAATACTTGACCCACATGATGACCCAGTAGCCGATCATGGCTTTGACCAGGAATGATACCGCTTGTAAAAGGGTGACCACGATGCCGGGCAAGGCCACCAAGGCGCTGCCAAAATGGAAGCCATCCGCCATCAGGAAAGGCACCTGCCAACCGCCGAAGAATAAGACGGAGATGAAACCGCCAAAAGTGTAAGAATGGAGCAATTCGCTGGCATAGAACCAGCCGAACTTCATACCACTGTATTCCACATTGAAACCAGCCGTAAGTTCTGACTCAGCCTCTACCAAGTCGAAAGGAGCACGACCCAACTCTGCGATGGCGCTGATGGTGAAGATTACCGCCGCCAGAGGGGACAGGACAACCAGCCAGACGCCACTCTGGAATTCCGTAATGCCCTTGACGCTCATCGTGCCGGTGATGATTGCCGGGATGAGCAACGTCACCACCATCGGTACTTCGTAGGAGACCATGTTCGCAACCATGCGGAACGCCCCCAATAAGGCATATTTATTGTTCGAAGCCCAGCCTGCCATAATGATGGCGAGTGTCCCTAATGACCCAGCGGCCACCAAAAAAAGCAAGGCCACATTGAGGTCCACCGCAGTGATCGTCCCCGCAATCGGCAGGATAGCCCACAGAAGAATGACCGCCGTCGCCGCCAAGACGGGCGCAATGTTGTAAACTACTTTGTCCGCGCCTTCTGGGGTAATATCTTCTTTGATAATCAGCTTGATGATGTCGGCGAAGGGCTGGATGAGGCCGAAGGGTCCAATGCGGTTCGGACCCAGGCGATCCTGGAAACGCGCCACCACCTTTCGCTCCACCCAGACAAGCATAATATCGAGCACTAAGGCGAACACGATCAGAATGAGGATGCCCAAGAAAGCGACCAAGGTGCCTGCCGGTCCTGCGCTCATGCCCCAACCCGAGAAGACGCTGTGTAGCCAAGCGCCGATGAAGTTGATTGGATCACTCCAAAACATCATGGATCACTCCTCCAACAGATAAAAGGCTGAGAGGAAAAATCCTGTCAGCCTTTGGTGAATTGAAACCATGCCTAAATCCATTCCAGCATCCCTTTGCGCCAAGCATAGACCAGCCCGGCGACAAGGATGAGAATGAAGAGGATACCTTCGAATACAGCAAAGATCGGCAATTTATTGATGGCAATTGCCCAAGGGAAAAGAAATACCGTCTCAACATCGAAAACAAGAAAAACAAGCGCAAAAATGTAATACTGCGCCTTGAACTGCACCCACGAATCCCCCACTGTCTCGATGCCGCACTCGTATGTGCTTTGCTTGATTGGATTCGGCTTCTTCGGCGCCACCAACCAAGAGATCAGCAGCGGCGCCACCGGTATCACGATGCCAATGACCAAAAAAAGTCCAATGTACAACCATGCGTTTTGCATACGCACCCCGGGAGGAAGGATTGGCTGCCGATTGCGTGCCGGCAACGGGCAGATTTTACCATAAACAAGTTCAGTTCGTTACAAACAAGCTGTCTAATTTTAATATGATATTCGTCATATCCTCTCTTATTTGTTCTATTTTTCACATTGTTCTTTTTTCGCTCGCAGCCACAAACAGCGCAAGTTGTCCTCGATGAACGGGAGACTGAGCAAAGCACTCATGAAAACACCTACTACACCTAGACGCGCAGTTTCGCCATTCAATCCCAATAATTTGATTGCCTCGATCTCGATAGACTGCGCCGAGATGGCTCGCTCGCTCTCGGCGCTTCCATCCAATGGGGCAAAGCTTAAGTAGAACCAGACAACACCGCGATACTTCCCTGTTTGTGTGCACCGAATTTGCCAGGTGAACTTGACACTCTGACCCGGCAATAGGGGTTGGCTGACCATTCCGGAAGGCGTAACCTGCACGCCCGGTAGGTCTAGGCGCGCTTCCGCGACGACGCTATGGGTTGCATATAAATCCAGGTTGGGAGTAATCCGTCTGGGGCTCTCTTCTTTCTGCGAGGAGAAGCCTATCTCGTCCACGTCCAGCGTCAGGTGGACCACGTCCATGTCGCCAAGGCGGATGATAGCAGGCCAATCGAGAGTTAGGATGCGAGCTTCAGTAAGTGTCAGTTGTATGGAAGCAACACGCAATGGTTCCGAAGTCAACTCCATCGGTTTCCCAGCTAAGGCAGGAAGCGAATCGCCATAAATATGAAGCAACTGGTTCTGGCGCAGCAGCGGCCAGAAGCCCCAAATCAACAAAACAAGTGAAATCGCCAGGATGACCAACGCCAGGATGAGGCGGATTCTTCGGATTGGCATACTTGTATTATACTTGGTGGAGTAAATCACTAACAACTTATAACTTTCACTGGAGATATCATGGACTACCCCCCCGAACCCTTTCGCATCAAAATGGTCGAATCCATCCGGCTCATCGGACCAGATGAGCGCCGGAAAGCAATCGAAGCCGCGGGATATAACGTATTCACCCTCAAAGCTGAAGATATTTTCATTGACCTGCTGACCGACTCTGGAACTGGTGCGATGAGCGACCGGCAGTGGGCGGCGATCATGCAGGGCGACGAATCCTATGCCGGCGCCCGCTCTTACTTCCGCCTGACGGAAGTCGTACGAGAGATCTTCGGTTTCCGCCTTTTCGTCCCAACGCACCAGGGACGGGCAGCGGAAAACATCCTAAGCGCAATATTGGTCAAACCGGGACAATTTATACCGAGCAACATGCACTTTGACACCACAGATGCCAATATCCGGGCGCGTGGCGGGCACCCAACCAACCTGGTGATTGACGAAGCCGCCGACCCGCAGAATCCGCATCCGTTCAAAGGCAATATGAATATTGCCAAACTGAAAAATTTCATCGAGAAGACCGGCGTGGCGAATATTCCTTTTGGGATGATCACGATAACCAATAACGCCGGCGGCGGGCAGCCGGTTTCGTTGGAAAACATAAGAGCTGTAGCGGACACATATCATTCATTCGGCATCCCTTTCTACATCGACGCGGCACGATATGCCGAGAATGCATATTTCATCAAACTGCGGGAGAAAGGCTACAAAAACAAGTCCACACTGGAGATCGCCCGTGAGATGTTCGCCGTAGCGGATGGCTTCTGCATGTCAGCCAAGAAAGATGCCATCGTCAACATTGGCGGGTTGCTGGCGACGAAAGATGAGAAGGTCTTCCAGGTGATCAAGAACGAGCTTATCCTGCGCGAGGGATTCCCGACCTACGGCGGGTTGGCTGGGCGCGACCTGGACGCAATGGCAGTCGGTCTCTACGAAGGTTTGGACGAGGATTACCTGGCCTACCGTCTGAACCAAACAGCGTACCTGGCGGGACGCATCCGAGAGGCGGGCGTGCCGATCATCGAGCCGCCGGGCGGGCACGCCGTCTATGTGGATGCCGGTAGCTTTCTACCACACATCCCTCAAGGCGAGTTCCCCGGCCAATCATTGGCCATCGCCTTGTACCAGGAAGGCGGTATCCGTGGCTGCGAGATCGGCTCGGTGATGTTCGCCCATCCCGACCCGCAGAGCGGTGAGATCGTCTATCCAAAACTGGAATTGGTGCGGCTGGCGATCCCACGCCGCGTCTACACCCAAAGCCACATGGATTACGTGGCTGAGACTATCGCCAAAATCGCCAAACGAGCTAAGGAACTGCGCGGCTATAAGTTCACTTACGCTCCGGAGCTGCTGAGGCATTTCACGGCGAAGTTTAAACCCCTCTGAAAACCCCACCAAGATCATATCTAGCGAGGCAGCAATGATTCCCAGCCAATGGTATGCCATCCTCGAATCCATCGAAGTCAAAAAGAGCAAGCCAATCGGCGTTACGCGTATGGGCGAAAAGCTGGTTGCCTGGCGTGATAGTGTATTCAGTGCCCATTCCATGGCTTCCAGTACGATACACACGGAACTTGTCGCCTGGTACCGGCAAATGGGCGCGACGCCGAGCCCCCAAAGGCGCTCAAGGTCAAAACATACCCAACTCGTGAGGCGCACGACCTTATCTACATCTGGTGGGGTGAGCCATACGCTGAATACCCACCATTACCGTGGTTTGAGTCCATACCCGATACAATGGTTACGGCACAAAGATGCCGAGATGATTAGCTACAGCGCGCTCGCGCCCGGGGATGTGCAAGTCTATCGGAGAATTGAGCACGCGTGGTCCTTGCGCTCCTTGCACCACAAGCGTTGATGAGCCACCCCCATCCAGGTTCATGGCGGTATCCGCGCCATAATACAACATGATCGCGGCCAATTCTCCCAGCGTTGCCCCTTGGCTATAAAAAGGCTGCCGGCCATCAATGACCACAATGATGAGCTTCTGTCCACTGCTATCCAAGCCGATGGCCGTGCGCGGCGCGGCAATGCCATCATCCTGCCCTGGAACGGTTGAGCCATTCTCCACCAATATTCTGTCACCGGAGATGGCATTGTACATGCCGCTTTCCGGCGAGATGAAGGAGGCAACGTTGTCATTAGAAATATAGAGCGTCGCCTCGCTGCCGCTGGCATACTGAACCCCTTGCGAGGCGGCTTTCCCATTCGGCTTGACCGGGTCGCCGGGATGGGGATAATAGTCGAACAAGCTGGTGGAGTGCCAAGGCGTGAAGCCATCTCCATTTACTGCCACCTGTGCGCCATATTCGCTCAAGAACTTGGAAGTTGTCCGCGCCGTGAGCGGATGATCAGCCTGCGGGTCACCAGGAGTCACCAGGAACTGGAGCCCAGGAGTTTTTAAATCGACTGTGATTATGTGAGCAAAATAGGGGCGCGGTAAAAGGTGGAAGCGGCGATAATAAATAATGCCGTCGAAAAGTTGCTGGCGGATGGGGATGGGAAGCGGCCGGCCTACATAATAAAGCCCAGGACAACCCAGGCAGAAAAAAACAACTGCCAGAATTATCCAGAGCCGATTTTTTATTCTACGAACAGGGGACATGTCAAGAATGTATCACGTGTCACGTATCAAGTGTCACGTATCACGGGCTACTCACTTCTTTTTCCGCTTGGCGCATCGTTTCAAAGGCTTTGATCGCCACCTCCAACATTGATTCATCCGGCTCGCGCGTGGTGAGGGATTGTAAAGCCAGGTTAGGTTTTATCAAGGCGCGCACGAACGGCGACTGGATGTGGCTCGATGTCCAGCGGATATATTCATAGGCGATCCCGGCTAGAACAGGGATCATTAGGATGCGGGATAAAAAACGCCAGAGAAGTGGTAGGGGGCCAAGTAAGGTAAAGAACAGAATGGAAAGCAATACCAAAGTCAGCAGGAAAGCCGTCCCGCAACGAGTATGCGATAGAGGAAAGCGGGAAACAGAAGCAGGCGATAGTTCCGCGCCGGCTTCATAGGCGTTGATCGTTTTATGTTCCGCGCCATGGTACGCAAAGACGCGGCGGATATCGGGCATGAAGCCGACCCCCCAGATATAGCCGATCAAGAACAAGATGCGGACAAGACCCTCCAAGAGATTGCTCCACCAGGCATTCCAGTGCAAGAATCGCTCGACCAACCAACCGGCGCCTGCTGGGACGAGAAAGAAAATGCCGATGCCTGCCAAGATCGCAAAGCCAAGGGTTGCATAAAGCGCCGGACCTTCGAGTTTCTCGTCTTCACCAGTTTGGGTGTTCGCTGAGAGGGTCAGGAAGCGCATGCCCAGGCCGAGAGCGTCCCAAAGCAGCACAAGGCCGCGCAGGAATGGGACCTTCGCCAAACGGCTTTGATAGATTCCACCCAAAGGCTCGCAATGCGTGACAATCGTGCCATCGGGAGCGCGCACGGCGAGCGCAACCGCTTTACGCCCGCGCATCATTACTCCTTCGATAACAGCTTGCCCGCCGTAAGTGATAAGTTTATCTTCCATCCCTACTTGAGATTCAGGAAAAAGTGGATGAGAGTCTCGATGCCTTTGTACCACGTCGGCAGATGCAGCTTCTCGTTTGGCGCATGAACATTGTCATCAGGCAGGCCGAAGCCAGCTATTACCGACTCGATGCCCAACAACCGTTGCATCTGTAAGACCACCGGGATCGAGCCTCCTTCGCGTTTGAAAAATGGCTTCATTCCCCATACGGATTCCATTGCCATGGCCATGGCGCACACACCAATATTCTCGCGTGAAGAGATCGAGGCTGGGGCGCCGTGCATCTCAATCAGCTCCCAACGAATATCCTGCGGGGCATTGGCTTCGAGATAGGAGCGGAATTGCCGGGTAACTTCAACCGGGTCCTGGTCAGGTACCAATCGCAAGGAGATTTTCGCCATAGCATGCGCCGGAATGACCGTCTTTGCACCCGATCCAGTAAAACCAGATAACATACCGTTGACATCCAGAGTAGGGCGCGCGCTAACGCGTTCTCCAGGAGTATAGCCAGCTTCACCGTATAATGCTGGCGAGCCGGTTTGTGCCAGGAAGTGTTTCTCGTCGGTTGGTAGGCGGGCAAGCTCATCGCGCTCTTCTTTGCTGAGAGGGCGGACCTTGTCGTAAAAGCCAGGCAAGGTAATCCGTCCATTGGCATCGTGCATGCCGGCAATCAGTTCAGCCAAGGCGTTCGCAGGATTGTGCACTACACCGCCATAAACACCAGAATGTAAGTCACCAGCCGGACCATGGACATGCAGTTCAAAAAAAGCCAGTCCTCTTAAGGCATAGGTGATGGCCGGCGCGTCCGGACCGATAATGCCAGCATCCGGATTCAAGGCAAAATCACAAGCCAGCAGTTCCTTGTGGTTGGCAATGAAAGGAGCAAGATTGGGCGAACCGACCTCCTCCTCTCCCTCGATCAGCCATTTGATATTAACCGGTAAGCCGCCAGTCGCGATAAGTGCCCGGACTGCCTGCATTGCAGCAAGCAACTGCCCTTTCATATCCGCTGCACCGCGCCCAAAAAGATCCTCGCCTCGTACGCTTGGCTCGAACGGTCCGGTCTTCCACAATTCGAGCGGATCCGTCGGTTGAACATCGCAGTGACCGTAGATCAGAACGGTCGGCGCCCCTTTTACAGCCAGCCACTCACCGTAAACAATGGGATGCTGCGCTGTCGGAAAGATTTGTACACTTTTCATTCCCAGACTCGATAACTGAGTGGCGATCCATTCGGCTGCCCGGCGTACATCTGGGGAATTCGCCGGCTCGGTGGAAATGGAAGGGATACGCAGGATTTCAGTGAGCAATTCCAGGGATTGCTCGCGATGTTGATGAGCGTATTGAAGGGCATTTTCGCGTTGTGATTGCATGGTTGATCCTAACCGGAAACACTTAAGGATTGATGGTTGGCTGGGTAGTTTGATCTACGGCGCGGCGCGTGACCAGGTACCAGTCCGAGACGTTAACAAAACGATCGCTCGGCTCAAAAAGTGGCGATATTTGGATGCCTTGTACACGCACGTCTACACCATAAGTATAAACAGGGTAATAGAGAAGGAGCGCGGGCAGTTCCTTGGCAAACACGGACTGGAAGTTGCGATACAGTCGGGCGCGTACATTTTGATCCACCAACACACGCGCTTGTTCGAGATATTCGCTGGCAGCACGGTTATCCCATTGCGAGTAATTCTGTCCGCCGGTAGCCTCGGCTTGATGCCAGAAAGGATAAGGATCGGGGTCTGGCGAACGACTCAAGTCCAAGTCCACAAGGGCAGCTTGATAATGGCGCGGGACAAGATAATCGTTCAGCAGCGATTCGTACGGGACGGCTTGGAGTGTCACCTGGACGCCGATCAGCACCCAATTTTGCTGGATGAACTGCGCCAACTGAGCGTGTAGTTCGTCGTCAGGATAGAGTAAGGTGAAAGCCAATGGCTGATTATCTTTGGCGCGCACAGTTCCATCAGCGGGTAGGATGTAGCCAGCCGCCTTCAGGGCTACTGCAGCAGCGTCGGGATCGTAGTCAATGTGTTGGATGCCGGAGTAATATGCCCAGGTTCCAGGCAAGATCGGACTGTCGGCAACCACGGCTTGGCTTTGAAGATAGGTATCCACCATCCTTAATCGGTTAAGCCCTTGCAAAAGAGCGCGGCGGATACTTTTTTCCTGTAAGAAGGGTGTTTCAGAATTCTTGAGGTTGAACAGGATCAAACTGATGCGTGGCAGGCGGGCGCTGTAAAGCGAGAGGTTACTATCGGACAGCGCCTGCAGTAAAATTTCTGGCGCAATCTGGTTAATGCTCAACAATTCTCCCTGGCGGTAGGCATTCAGCGCATCCTGCGCACTGGAGTAATAACGGAAGACGATCTGCTCAATAAACGGCTTCTTGCCATAATAATTATCCGAGACCTTCAATACAACACCGGTCACGTGGTCATTTTCCGATGTCAGGTGGTCGAAACGATATGGGCCGTTCCCCACCGGCTTCAGGTTGAACTCGGCATTAGCGATCTGGTCAGCGGGGATATTCTGGAGTAGATGTGCGGGGAGCAAACCAAATGTCAGATAATCGAGAAAAGGTACAAAAGGCTCTGGCAGGGTGAATTTGACCGTTTTGTCGCTTAGGCGTGTTACCTCAACCTCGTCCCATAGAGAGCGCACATCCGCGGGATAGGCTGAATATTGACTGCGCAGAAGGCTGAGAGTGAAAATCACGTCATCAGTTGTAACTGGCTGGCCATCATGCCAATATGCATTGGAGCGGATGGTCACGTTGTAGATCGTGCCATCCGGTGTGTTTCCCCAGGATTCAGCCAGGTCGCCTTGCGGGATGCCGCGTGAGTCGAAGCGGAACAATCCGCCGAAGAGCAGGCGATCCACGTCGCAGTCAACCGGATTATTCAGATCGAGCAAAGGGTTCAGCCGTCCAAACGAACCGATCAACCCCTCGGTGTAAATGCCACCACTCGTGGGCTGGGGTAGAATTTGACTCAGCGGATTCAAGGTTGGCGTCTGAGTTAAGAGCAGAACCCCTACCACCATCAGAGTGAGGATAACGATCAGGATTTGCCAACGCAACTTTTTCATAACGTAAAAAAAAGAAAGGCCGCGCGGCGCGTACAATAACCAGCCGGCGACAGCCTTTCCCGTAGAGAAACGCGTTTAGCCTTTGACCACGACTACGGCAATCAGCACCTGGACAAAGAACAGGACACTGAACACGATTGTCACCCAAAATAGCGTTTTCTCTATGCCACGTCGCTGGGTAAACACACCGCCGGTATCGTTACCCGTCAAACCGCCCAAGCCTGCACCCTTGCTTTGCAAGATGATGCTCGCCACAAGTGCGATTGACGTTATAATCAGCCCAACGTATAAAAATTGTTCCATGAAGCAGCCTCCTTTGAAATAGCCGCCAAATTATACCTGTGAAGCCTGAAAACCGTCAAATGAGAATTCTCTTATGCACGAGCTGATCATCAACCTGCACATGCACACCACTTATTCGGATGGTGGCGGAAGCCACGCGGACCTGGCGCGAGCTGCCCTAAAATGTGGATTGGATGCCATCCTGGTCAGCGATCATAATGTCTGGACACAGGGCTTCGAGAGCGTTCAACGCGAAGGCAGGCGTCGCCTCTTGGTCCTTGTCGGTGAGGAAATTCACGACCAGGGACGCGACCCGCAAAAGAACCACCTGCTCGTCTTTGGCGCAGAACGTGAGCTGGCAGCCCTAGCGCCTGACCCCCAAGAACTGATAAACGCCGTCCGGACGGTTGGCGGCATCTGCTTCATTGCCCATCCAGTGGACCCGGAACTGCCTGCCTTCGGCGAGACTGATATCTCCTGGGAAGACTGGGGCATTACCGGTTACACAGGCATCGAGCTTTGGAACGGCTTCAGCGAGTTGAAGACGGTAGTCAAAGGCAAGGTGGACGGGCTTTTCCATGCTTATTTCCCTCAGTTCATCGCCCACGCGCCGCACCCCAAAACACTAAGCATCTGGGACCAGCAAATGGCTTCCGGCCAACGCGTAGTGGCAGTGGGCGGCTCGGACGCGCATGCCAACCAGAGGCACTTGGGGCCGCTGCGCAAGGTTATCTTTCCTTACGAATTCCATTTTTCCACAATCAACACCCACCTGCTCGTGCCGCGGCCATTAAGCGGCGACCTACTCGCCGATCGCGGCATGATCTACGCGGCGCTGGCAGCAGGGCATGCCTTCGTCGGCTACGACCTGCCGGCTTCCACACGTGGCTTCCACTTCAGCGCCCAAGGTAAAGAAAAAACAGCATGGATGGGTGACGAGATTGCAATAAATGGAGGTGTGACGATCCAGGTCAAAGCTGCACGGCGCGCCGAATTGCATCTGTTAAAGGATGGCAAGGTTATAAAAAAGATCGAGGGCGAGTACATCACCCACAACACAACGGAGCCAGGTGTGTATCGCGTTGAAGCCTACATCCACTACCTGGGGCGCAGGCGTGGGTGGATTTTCAGTAATCCCATCTATGTAAGATGATTAAGGCAGGCAATTACTTGACGGAATTCTGATGGGCGGCTACAATTCCGCCCGCTTCCGGCTCAGACCGGAAAATCTTATACGAGAGCGAAGGTAATCCCTGGCAAACCAGCTAAAGCTGTCACAGCTACCAATGTAGTGATGACTTCAGCCATCCAGGGGTGAGAGGCGCTCGAGGAAGGAAAGAATGGAGAAAGTAGTTATCAAAGCAGAACCCCGCACTGTCACCGGCAAACAGGTACACGCCCTGCGCCGAGCCGGTCAATTGCCGGGGGTACTCTACGGGAGGCACATCGACCCGATTGCAATCTCGATGGAAGAGCGCGAAGCCTCGCGCATTCTCTCCCGCCTGACATCATCCAGCCTGGTAACGATTGACCTGAATGGGCAGGAATACCCAGCGCTGGTACGCGAAGGTCAACGCAACCCCATCAAGCGTAATCTGATCCATGTGGATTTCCAGGCTGTCTCGCTGACTGAGAAATTGCGCACGCACGTCAACATCGAGTTGACCGGTGCCGCGCCGGCGGTTAAGGATTTCAATGCAGTCCTTGTTACCAGCTTGGATGAACTGGAAGTAGAGTGCTTACCCCAAGACCTGCCAGAGCGCGTCATAGTGGACATTGCCCGGCTGGCCAACGTCGGCGATGGCATTCGCGTACGAGATATCGTCCTGTCGGATAAGGTTAAGATACTGGAAGATCCAGATGAGATGATCGTGGTAGCGACCGCCGCCCGCGCCGAGGAAGTGGAAGTGACACCAGAAGCTGAGGCTGCTGCGGAAGCCGCCGAGCCAGAAGTGATTGAGAAGGGTAAGAAAGAAGAGGAAGTACCCGAAGGGGAAGAGAAGAAGAAAGAAGAGAAAAAGAAATAGTATTGCCTCACCCCAACCCCTCTCCCTAAAAATGGGAGAGGGGTTTTGTTATAAGAGTCCCAATACTTGCAGAAAATCTTGCGTCATGCGGGCGCTTGCCCCCCATAGAATTTCACCATCGTAAGGATGATAACTGATCACCGGGAAGGAGCGCGGCGCGCCACCCGGCGTAAAGTAATGCGCCTCCCAGTTTGCCGGCTGCGCCAGCCATGAAAGCGGCATCGTAAAGGCGCGTTCCACCTCGATTTTCGAGAGGTGAAAACCATAAGGCCAGGGAATGACCCCAACGACCGGCGTAACGCGATAGCGGGTGATTGTGATCATCTCGTTCAGCAGTCCCAGCAGGCGCACATCTTCCGGTTTCAGGCCGATCTCCTCCCAAGCCTCGCGCAAGGCGGTCTGCTCGGCAGATTCAGCATCCCCATCACAGCCGCCTCCGGGGAAAGAGACCTGCCCTTTGTGATGCTCCACATCGTTCGTGCGGCGCGTTAAGACCAGGTGCCACTCGTCGGCGCGCCAAGCAAGCGGCATCAGCACCGCGGCGCAGACGAGCCGTCCTTCCTCCGAGAGCGCGGCGTAGCCATCGCTGGCCGCAATTTCTCCGGGCTGGTAAGCCTCTCGAAGGCAAGAGGCGATGTAATCTTCGGTAAGGATTCGGGGCATGCGGTAAATTCATTCCGCTCGTACCGGGCTGCCGCAATAAGGGCACTCTGCTGTGATCTCGTCCACCCAATCGAGCTCGTCTGAATGGAGAGGCCCGCCGCAACCCGGACAGACCGTAGGCAGGCGCGGCTTGGGTTTCGCTGCCTGCCACACCTGCGCGCCAAACCTCCCAATAGGCGCAGCAGGTGAAGCTTGTTCACCATAATTCCCCATAGACTCAGCCGGCGCAGCCTGCCCACCAAGATTGCCCAAGGGCGAAGCCGCGAGCGTCTCCTTGAGATGGGCAGAAATCTCCTGGGCTTGCTGCTTTAGACCGTGATTGGTCAGGAAAGTGACCATATTTTGGCCTCTTTTTTGCAGCGCGTCCCATTGCTGACGTGCTGCCAGGAGAGCCAACGCATGCTTGGCATGCTCCATCGCTACGGCAGATTGTCCAGCCCTAAATCGAGCGCGCGCTGCTTGTATGTATAGATCCGGAGCACGCGGACCGCCGCGACCCTCTGCGCCGCGCGCCAATTGCTCAAAGGCGGCTGACGCGCCGTTGTAGTCGCCTGCGGCCATCAACTCGTTGGCGCGCTGCAGGGCGGGTGGAATATCGCGTGCAGCCCCCGGTTGCATAGGTCGTCCTGAACCACGTCTAAATAGTCGTCTGAACATTTGAGCCTCCTATGGCTTGAATTCGACCAGTTCCACCTGGCCGCTTAAAGTTATGGGAAAGGTCATGCCCATATAGGTCAGGTCGCCAGATTCGATCTTTTCTTTGAGCAGACCGGTAGACGGCTGGAACCAGTGGATGCTGTTGATTTTTAGCGTGCCGTTAAAGCTGCCCAAATCTGTCACTAACGTTACATCAAGGTCCATCTCACGCGTGACCTTCAGCGCGTTATCGAAAGTGCCCGCCGGAACCGTAAGAGTTTCATAGACAGGAGCCCCGGCCTCTCCAGAATTCCAACTCAAATGGACGGGAGAATCCCGGATAATAACGGTCACCTGATCTTCCTCGTCCTCCACCTCAATGTCACCTCGGGCGATGTAATCACCTTCCCAGGTCAACGCCCAAGCCTTGGCCAGGAAATCCTGGTTGGACGGCGAAAACAATCCGGAGACATATTCCAGATTAATTTCTCCATCCAAGTAACCGCTCAAGATCAAGCTCATGGTCATGGAGGGAAAATTTTTAATCGCGGTGCCATCGCACTCGGCTATCGTCTGTGTGATTACACCGGTTGCCATATTAAGCGCATTGACCGTAGCCTTATTTTCCTCGACCATCTCAACTGTTATTCCGACCTTGCTCGGTTCGGCGCTTTCTTTGTTGGAGACCTGGTAAATCCATCGAGAACCTTTCACCAAAGGATAGAGAGGATTTACACACGGATCGCTTGGATAAGGAGTTGCTGTCGGCGTCGGTGAAGGGCCGACTGTGAAGGGTATGACTGTCGGAATTGCTGCTGTAGGCGATTCGCTGACAGGAGATATATCAGTTGGTGGGGGAGCTTGGACGCCACAAGCCAGCGTCACGACGATTAGCATGGTGGCAGGGATCAACAAGCGCTTCATTACGTTCTCCTTCACTGATGCATCGAAGATTATGGGCCGGGAGTAAAGCTGACCAATTCGACGACTCGATCGGTTGTGAGAGGAGCCTCCAAGACACCAGGCACCCATACCAAAGCGGATGTAACTTGCGCCTTGAGCAAACCAACATAAGGCTCATACCAGAGATCTGCAGCCGTACTCAGAACACCCGCAACGCCGCTCGCCTTGACATCTGGCAATCCCATCAAGGTGATAGGCGTTTGCCAGGTCTGTTCTACCTGCAACGCTTTGGGATAAGCGCCAGCCTGGACGGTCACGGCTTCATGTACATCTGCAAGCTCCCACCGATATTTGAAGGTGTTATTCGTGCTAAGATAGGCAATCAGCGTCGTACCGGGGAATTTCACCAGCACAGCTTCTTCCAGCAGATACTCGGTATTCCATGTATATTGCCAATTATTTTGCGCCAGGGTTGAATAAGATGGAGCATCAACACCAGTTAGATAATATGTATTGAGAACGTGATCCAGGTAATCTGCCAACAACAAGCTGGTCACGAAGATCGGAAGACGGGTGATATCCCCATTGGAACACATGATCACGTCGCGGATCGTTTGGCCTGAATCCGGATTCCTCATCGTGATCTCGGCGCGATCCTCGCCTACCACGCCAATCGCGAGTTTAAGACGAGTAACGCCATTCGCGCCGCTGGATTGGTACAGCCATTCATTACCGGATTTCAATGGTATGAGCGGATTGTCACACGAGCCGTTCGGCACAGGCGTGGGCGTCGGCGTGGATGAGGGAGTAGAAGTTGGTGTCTCTGTGGGAGGAATTGGCGTGTTTGTCGCGGTTGGTGTATATGTATTTGTGGGCGTTGGTGATCGCGTTGCCGTCGGTGTGGCAGCAGGAATAACCACCCCGCCGCAAGCGGAGAGAAGTAACATCGTACAAACAAGAAAAGAAATCACCCTAGGTTTCGGCCACATTAGCGATCTGTTCCTCCATCAACTCCTTCACCCGCTCATCCTCCGCTGGCTCGATCTTACGAGCAAAGATTAAAAATCCCGTATGCGCCACCATCCTGTCAGAAGGACGCAGGCGGGTCGGCTCGGGCTTATAGTAGCGCAGCAGGAGCTCACAGACCTCAATAAAGGCGAATCCCCCCTGGCGCAAGGCCAGGAGCAGTTGCGTCACCTGATTGAAGGTCGGCAGCAAGCCACAGAAAAATCCACCGGGCTTGAGCGCGGCGCGCACCTGGAGAACGTAATCGTATGGATTAGGAACATCCAGAAAAAACGCATCCACATCTTTCTCGTCGAAGCCGGCTGCAATATCCCGCTCCTTGAACTCGACACGGTCTTCCAGGCCGAGACGCGCCAGGTTCTTGCGCGCCAGGGCAGTGAATTCGGGACGCTTTTCGTAGGTCACAACGTGACCCTGTTGACCAACGGCGTACGCCATGGCAATGGTCATCGAGCCGGAGCCGGTGCCGGCCTCCATCACCGTCTGCCCCGAGCCGATGCTCAAGGTAGTCAGGATAAATCCGATGTCCTTGGGATACATGATCTGCGTGCTGCGTTTCAGATCAATCAACAGATCGGATAATGAAGGTTGCAGCATGAAGAACGGGCTGCCCTGGTGGCTGAATACCTGGCTGCCCCATGGCTTGCCGATCAGCTCATCGTGATTAAGGATGCCGCGGTGCGTGTGGAACGTCCCGCCGGGAAGCAGCGGGAAGATGAAATGCTTGTGCCGCAGGCCAACGAGCAAGGCCAGATCGCCGGGCTGGGCGTGGGTGGTGTTCAGATTCCAGGGCATAATTGCGTTACCAGGTTCGCAAGTTTACAAGTTTGCAAGTTGACTCAGCCAAGAGGATAACATGCCAACATGCCAACTTGTAAACCTAACATTTCATGGTTTCAAATACTTGGAGAAGAAATCGGTGATTGCATTGTAGCAGGTCACCCGGTTGGCGTATTTCAGCACATCGTGACCCTCATCCTCAAAGACCAACAATTCGATATCCTTGCCTTTCTTCTTCAAATCGACCACCAGTTCCTCAGATTCCTTGGCTACCACGCGCGGATCGTTGCGCCCCTGGATGACCAACATCGGGCAGGCCAGGTGTTCCAAGTAGGTCTTCGGCGACCGCTCAGCCAGGAAGGCGCGACCTTCCTTGGTTTCGGGATCGCCGAGGGCAATTTTAAAATACGGCTTCCACGTTTCAGGGATACGCTCTAGGAAGGTGATCAGGTCGTAGGGTCCGAACATGTCGCAAGAGGCGACCCAGAGGTCCGGATGGCGGCCGGCAAGTGTCAGGGTCATATATCCGCCATAAGAACGTCCCACCACCGCAGCCCGATTCACGTCAACCCGTTTATCCTTCGGCAAGACCTTGGTCATGGCGTAGACGTGGTCAAGGCGATCCTGCCCTCCCCAGTCCTTGTCCACCTGCTTGGTGTAACTTAGTCCATAACCGGAGCTGCCGCGCACGTTCGGCACAAAAACGGCGAAGCCGCGCAGGGTCAGGAATTGGATGAGCGGCATCGAGAACCAGGAAAAATCAGGACGCTCCTGCGACTGCGGGCCGCCGTGTATGTAGTAAACCAGCGGGCGCGGTCCTTTGAAGCCGAGCGAAGCCGCTGGCAAGTACAAGCGCGCCGAGACACGCACCCCATCGAAGGATGTGAAAGAGGCATCTTCACCCGGCGCGAGCTGCTCCTCGGAAACACCGAGAATCTTCTCGTCGGTGTGCATAACGATCAAGTCTCGTTCTTTGCTCTCGATGGTGTAGATTTGGGTTGGCGAGGTGGCTGTGGAATAAGCCAGGATGAAACGGTCGCTGGCCTTATCGTAATCGAAACTGTGCGGCCCCAGCACGCCGTTGGCTAGGTCGCCCTCGCCGGTCAGAACGTGGCGCAAGCTCATCGTCCGTTTTTCCTCGTTGAAAACGCCCTCGTAGACCCAATCGCAGCCGTCAATGTTGAAAGCGACCAAATACCGGTTTCCTTTCAAACGACCAGCGCCTTTCATCTCGCCGACACCGGAATGTTGAACACCATCCAGCTTCACCGGTTCGATCACGCCCGGCTTGTCAAGATCGAGGTATCCAAGGCTGTATTTGTCATCGAAGACCGCGCTGCCCACCACCAGTCCGCCTCCGCTTGCAGTAAATTCTATAGAAGAGAGGCCATTCGGCGGGACGACCTCGCCAGGTTGGCGGTCTTCCAACGGCTTCCCATAGTACACCTTGCGTTGACCATTCTCCAACCCATACAAGATACCGTCTCCCAGGGTGTAGCCGTCTGCGAAAAGCAGCCGGCTGTGATCTTCGTTATGAACGGGAAGCGCGCCGTAAGCAGATTCAGCCAGCTTTTCGAGCTTGTTCGTGCGCAAGTCGCCGCGATATGCTTCCTGTACCGGTCTTTCGAGCGATTCGGCGTTAAAGTAAACGAGATTTTGCTCCACTTCGCAATCCACCAAATGGACGCGATACTTCGCCAGGGCATTGTCGAAAGCCGGTTCTGGGAAGCCACCGCTGATAGGGATGTACATCGGCTGGTACACTTCGTCGCCGTTGTGGTCAATCATCACCAGGATTTTTTGCACATCCGGAAAGACGTGGTAAGAGTAACCGCCGATCAGTTCCGGGTTTTGCAGGGCAATATTCGGCGGGAGCAAAGGCTCTGGCACGCTACCCCCGTAGTTCATGGCATACAAGCTGAGATGCCCGGAAAGGTTGCTAAAAAAATAGATGCGCTCGCCGACCAATTGAGGGACAAGGAAAAGGCGAGCCGAGAGAAATGATTCGATGCGAGGGGACATGGGTTTCCTTTCAGGAAGAAGAATAGCCGGAACGGATGGGGATAAAGGAGTTATTGCAGACAGATTCTATCGCGGATTTAGTAAATTCTGCATGAATTCGCCCTGTCAACCCAAAGTAGAAATGTCACCTGGATTCCAAAGTAGAAATGTCCCCGCCGCGCGCGGCGGGGACATTTCTACTTTTCGAGAGGGGGGTTGCGAAGCCCTTGCGCCAGGGATGGTTGGCA
>Ga0233425_10002627_pt1 | contig 34689 bp, 30 predicted proteins | sample Watercolumn_Towu_2_FD_181712 | JGI IMG/M metagenome (GOLD analysis project Ga0233425, IMG submission 181712) | Freshwater microbial communities from Lake Towuti, South Sulawesi, Indonesia - Watercolumn_Towuti2014_140_MG | ecosystem: Environmental > Aquatic > Freshwater > Lake | place...
TCTCACCCCCCGGCTCTCGGTCTTGCCAACGAGCCGGGCCGCCGCCTGCAGGGCGTGGCGGAACTCGTCGCGCCTCTCGTGGATCGAGGCGATGACCGGACCGGTCGGCACGCCGAGGCCGACGAGTGCCGCCTCTGAGAGTTGCAGACTGGCCTCGATTGTCTCCGGCACGGCATCCGTGACGCCGATCTCGTAGAGGTGGCGGGCGTGCTCGGCGTCGCGGGCGCGCGACACGATGACAATCTTGGGATGCTCGGAGCGGACCGCCGCCACGAGGTCGTCGATCTCCAGCCAGGTGTGGATGGTGATGATGACCGCCTTGGCGTGCGCGAGCCCGCAGCGCGCGAGGAACTCGGTGCTCTTGCCGTCACCATAGTAGACGGGCCGGCCCGCCTTGCGCGCTTCGGTGACCAGTCCTGGGGCTCGCTCGGTGACCACATGCCCGACGCCATGGCGGGAGAGCATGTCCGAGACGAGCTCGCCGACGCGGCCGTGCCCGATGACGATGGCTCTGGGATGCTCTTCTGCCGGCGGCAAGAGAGCGAGAGCCGGATCCGCGGCAGCCACCGGCACGGCGCGCTCGAGCTTCTGGGAGACGCGTTGGCCCGCCAGGTCGAAAAACGGGATCAGGGCCATCGAGACCGATGTCACCGCCAGAACGTAGCTCCCCGTTGCGGGCTCGATGAGACCTGCCCCGATCGCGAGCCCCAAAACGATGAAGGCGAACTCGCCTCCGGGTCCGAGCAACAGCCCGGTCTTGACCGCAACCGGCCAGGAGAAGCCGAACGCACGCAAGAGGCCGGTCAGCACGCCCGCCTTGATCGCAACGAGAACGGCGACGCCGGCCAGCACCGGCAGTGGAGCGGCGAGAATGTGCCCGAGATCGAGGCTCATGCCGACGGTGAAGAACAAGGCGCCGAGCAGGAGGCCCTTGAAGGGCTCGAGGGTCGTCTCGATGGCGCGGCGGTACTCCGTCTCCGCCAGCAGAAGCCCGGCGACGAACGCGCCGAGCGCCATCGACAGCCCGGCGGCCGCACTGGCGACGCCGCTTCCCGCCGCCACGAGGAGCACGGCGGCCATAAAGCGCTCGGGGCTCCCGCTCGATGCGACGAGCCGGAACAGCGGCCTCAGGGCGATCGCTCCCAAAGCCACGATCACGCCCAGAAACAGCACGGCCTGAGCGAACGCTTTGATGAGGGTGGCCGCGATCCCCTCGCTCTGGCCCGCTCCCAGGAGAGAGACGAACAAGAGCAGCGGCACGACCGCCAGGTCCTGCAGAAGCAGCACGGCGAAGCTCGTCCGGCCCGTCGCCGTCGGCAATCGCCCCTGCTCCGACAGGAGCTCGAGCACGATCGCCGTCGATGAAAGGGCGAGTGCAAGGCCGATCACGGCAGAGGCTGACGGAGGGAGGCCGGCCGCGCGCGCCAGCGCCCCGATGGCCAGGGAGGAAATGACCACCTGCAGGCCGCCCACGCCGAACACCAGCCTGCGCATGGTGACGAGGCGTTGCAGAGAGAGCTCGAGCCCGATCAGGAACATCAAAAAGACGACACCGAGCTCCCCCATGGCGCCGAGCGCCCCTCCGGCGCCCGGTGTGATCCAGGAGAGCCCGGGGACGGCGCCCGCGAACCGTCCCAGTCCATGCGGGCCGAGCGCAGCGCCGGCGAGCAGGAAGCCGAGCACCGGACTGACCCTGATCCGCTGCATCAGCGGCACGACGACGGCGGCGGTGCCGAGCACCACCATGATGTCCTTATAGGTCGCTGGATCGTGCGCCGCTGCCATAGCGTCTTTCGCTCCCATCGTGCATCGCCAAGCGCCCACATCTTGAGACAAGCCCGGGCGGGACGCTACCCGCCCCCTTCCCTTCCTCCTCGCCAAAATGTCAGCGTGGCGATGACCCGACGGGATCGCTGCGGTGGCTCGCCACCTGACGCACGCGCCGGCCGATCTCCGGATGGCGGCGGGCAAGCCGCTCGAAGTCGTCCCGCTCGAGCACGAGGCAGCGGCAGCGGGAGGCCGCGATCACGGTATGCCCGACGGTCCGGTGCTCGAGAAGCGCCCGCTCGCCGAAGAACTCCCCCTCTCCCAGGCGCACATCGCCATCCTCGTGCTCGACGACCACATCGCCGAAGGTGATGAAGAACATGGCGGTCGCCGGATCGCCCCGGTGCACAATGGTGTCACCCTCGTCCCAGGTCTGCGCGTAGAGCAGTGTCATGATCTGCGCGACGGCCGCCCCGTCGAGACCGGCAAAGAGGGGAACGCGCGCGACGAGCGACCATGTGACCACGAACTCGCGCCGCGCCACCTCGTGGCTGAAGCCCGTCGCGATGATGGCGATGGGCAAGGCGAAGGTGCCAAGCCCCAGAATGATCACGACCGCCCCGAACATCTTGCCGAGCGGCGTGATGGGCACCGCATCCCCATAGCCGATCGTTCCGAGCGTCACCACGCTCCACCACATGGCATCGGGAATGGTACCGAAGCGATCGGGCTGCACGTCGCGCTCGATGAAATACATTCCCGTCGCCGAGAAGAGCACCAGCGTCACCATCACCACGAGCGTGCCAAAGAGCGCGCCGCGCTCCTCGCGGAGCACACGCCCGAGCGAGTGCAGCGCCGTCGAGTAGCGCGCGATTTTCAAGAAGCGGAACAGCCGGAGCACCAGGAGGCCGGCGAAGTCGACTGGAAAGAAGAGGGTGAGCGCCGCCGGCAGGATGGCCAGGAGATCGACGATCTGCATGGGCCGCGATGCGAACTCGAGGCGCACCCGCCACGGCGCCATCCCTGTGTAGAACGGCAGCTCCACGCACGACCAGATCCTCAAGCCGTACTCGACGCTGAAAACGGCGACCGAGACGGCCTCGAGAGCGACGAACCAGGTCCAGTACGCATTCGCGATCGACGGCACGGTGATGGCCGCGAAGGCGACGACATTGATCAGGATCAGGATGATGATCGACAGGTTGACGAGCGTGGCGACCGGCTCGTGTCCGATCCCGGCCTCGAGAATCTGATGGATGCGCCGGCGTGTGATCTCTTTGGTCACGGATGAAAGCCTGCCTTCGCTGCAATAAGCGAGCTTTCCGGAAGCGGCCGCCTGCGTCAAGCGGCGGCGAGGCGCGCCTCGATCGCTTTCAAGGCTTCCCCCGCTCTGGTCCCGTCCGGACCGCCGGCCTGCGCCATGTCGGGCCGCCCGCCTCCACCCCTGCCGCCCAGCGCCTCGGCGCCCACGCGCACGAGATCGACGGCGCTCCACGTCTTGATGAGATCGTCCGTGACGCCGACGGCAAGACCCGCCTTGCCGTCATCGGTCACGCCGACAATGGCGACGATTCCGGAGCCGACCTGCTTCTTGCCGTCGTCCACGAGGCCGCGCAGGTCCTTGGGATTGAGCCCCTGGACCGAGCGCGCGAGCAGGCTCACGCTGCCGATTTTCTTGATCTTGTCGCCGGCCGCTTTGTCCGTGCCCGCTCCCTGGGACTGTCCGGGGCCGCCACCCAGAGCGATCTGCTTTTTGGCTTCCGCAAGCTGGCGCTCGAGCAGCCTTCTTTCGTCGACCAGCGCCTTGAGGCGCTCGATCACGTCGTCGGGCCGTGTTTTCAGGACGGCGGCAACCTCTTTCAGCGTTTCCTCGGCACGCGCAAGATGGGCGCGCGCGCCATCCCCCGTGAGCGCCTCGATGCGGCGCACGCCAGCCGAGCTTGCGCTCTCGGCGACGATCCTGACGAGACCGATGTCGCCCGTGCGCCGGACATGAGTTCCCCCGCATAGCTCGACCGACCACGCCTTGTTCGAGCCGGGCCTTGTGTTGCCCATCGACACGACGCGAACCTCGTCACCGTATTTCTCGCCGAACAGCGCCATGGCACCCGACGCCTTGGCATCCTCGAGAGACATGAGGTGCGTCTCGACGGCGCTGTTCTCGAGCACGATCGCATTGGCGATGGCCTCGACCGATCTCAACTCGTCGACCGACACCGGCTTGGTATGCACGAAATCGAAGCGCAGGCGCTCGGGCGAGACCAGCGAGCCCTTCTGCGCAACGTGCGTGCCGAGCACCTGGCGAAGCGCCTCGTGCAGAAGATGGGTCGCGGAGTGATTGGCGCGCGTCGCCGAGCGCCGCGCATGGTCGACCTCGAGCTCGACGGCATCACCGGGCTTGAACGCGCCCGCCTCGACCTTGCCGAGGTGCACGAAGAGGTCGCCGAGCTTCTTCTGCGTGTCGGTGACGCGGAATCGGGCTCCCTTGGGCCCCTTGATAACGCCCTGATCGCCGATCTGGCCACCGCTCTCGCCGTAGAACGGCGTCTGATTGAGAACGAGGGCCCCTTCGTCGCCGGCCTTGAGGCTCCTCGCCTCCTTGCCACCTACTACGAGTGCCTCGACCTCGCCTTCCGCCGTCTCGGTGTCGTAGCCGAGGAAATCGGTGGCGCCCGTCCTCTCCCTGACCTCGAACCAAATGGTCTCGGTTGCCGCTTCGCCGGAGCCCTTCCAGGCACGCCGCGCCTCCTCCCTCTGCCTCGCCATCGCCGTCGAGAAGGCCCTGGTGTCGACGCTGATCCCGCGCGGGCGGAGTGCGTCCTCTGTGAGGTCCAGTGGAAAGCCGTAGGTGTCGTAGAGCTTGAAGGCGACGTCTCCGGGCAGCACCGCACCCTTCTTGAGCCCGGCCGATGCATCGGACAGAAGCTTGAGGCCGTTCTCGAGCGTCTTGCGGAAACGGGTCTCCTCGAGCTTCAGCGTCTCGGTGATGAGCGCCTGGGCGCGAACGAGCTCGCCGTAGGTGTCGCCCATCTGCCGGACCAGGGCCGGCACCAGCCGGTGCATCAGAGGCTCCCTGGCCCCCAGGATGTGCGCGTGACGCATCGCGCGGCGCATGATGCGGCGAAGCACATAGCCGCGGCCCTCGTTCGAGGGCAGCACCCCGTCCGCGATCAGGAAGCTCGTCGAGCGTAGATGGTCCGCGATCACCTTGTGGCTCGCATGGGCCTCCCCCTTGGCGGGCACTCCCGTGGCATCGACGCTCGCCTGGATCAGCGCCTTGAACAGATCGGTCTCGTAGTTGTCGTGCACGCCCTGCAGCGCGGCGGCGATGCGCTCGAGGCCCATACCCGTGTCCACAGAAGGCCTGGGAAGCGATATGCGCTCGCCGCCTGGCAGCTGCTCGAACTGCATGAAGACGAGATTCCAGATCTCGATGAAGCGGTCCCCGTCCGAGTTCGTCGAGCCGGGCGGGCCGCCGGGAATCCTCTTCTTTCCGTCGGGATCGTGGTCGTAAAAAATTTCGGTGCAGGGGCCGCAGGGGCCCGTGTCTCCCATGGCCCAGAAGTTGTCCGAGGTGGGAATCCGCACGATCTTGCTGTCGGCAAATCCCGTCACCTTCTTCCAGACGCGGAACGCCTCGTCGTCGTCGTGATAGACGGTGACGATGAGCCTTTTCTTGTCGAGCCCGTACTCCTTGGTGATGAGGCTCCAGGCGAGCTCGATGGCGCGCTCCTTGAAGTAGTCGCCGAACGAGAAGTTGCCGAGCATCTCGAAGAACGTATGGTGGCGCGCCGTATAGCCCACGTTGTCGAGATCGTTGTGCTTTCCACCCGCGCGCACGCACTTCTGCGATGTCGCCGCGCGCTTATAGGGACGCGTTTCCTGGCCGGTGAACACGTTCTTGAACTGAACCATGCCGGCGTTCGTGAACAAGAGTGTCGGATCGTTGCGCGGCACGAGCGGAGAGGACGGCACGATCTCGTGATCGTTGCCAGCGAAATAGTTGAGAAACTGAGTGCGAATCTCGTTGAGGCCGGTCATCTATGGGTCCGCTTGGCGCCGCCTTAATTGCTGGTCGCGCCCTTGTAGCCAGGGGGGTCTCCCCTGTCTACACCGCGGATGCCGCGCTCATGTGGATGTAAGCCCCGGACCGTGGCACACTCTGATCCTCACCCCTCCCCACCGCCCCTTACCTCCAGCATCTCAGCGACCGTGCGCGGCAGCGCCCGCAACTCGCGCTCGAAACTGTCGAGCTTGACGCGCAGAGCCTCGAGCTTCGCCATAGCCTCCACATAGCGCGCGTCGCCGGCACGCGCCGAAACCCGAAGCGCATTTCCCAAGTCCGACACGGCGAGCTCGAGCGTCGCCACTCGGGCTTCGAGAGACTGACTACTCATACCGGCGGCTCCTCTGCCTCCACCGATCGGGCCGGCGCACCGCGCCAGGCCACCGGCGGCTTCGACGCTCCCAACGAGCGTTGCTCGCTCAGCGGCGCGCCTTGCCCTTCTTGGCGGCGGAGCTCTCCTCGACGTCGGGCAGCACGCCGTCCTCGTCGGGGGTCTCCTCGTCCGCCTCGCCCTTCTCGGGCTCGACAAGCATCTTGTCGACGATCAGCCCTGCGTTGGCGCGAATGGCCTTCTCGATCGCATGCGCGACCTTGGGGTGCTCCTTAAGGAATTGCTTCGTATTCTCGCGTCCCTGCCCGATGCGCTCGCCCTCGTACGACAGCCACGCGCCCGACTTCTCGATGATGCCGGCTTTGACACCGAGATCGACAAGCTCGCCCGTCTTGGAAATGCCGTCCCCGTACATGATGTCGAACTCGACCTGCTTGAACGGCGGGGCGACCTTGTTCTTGACGACCTTGACGCGCGTCTGATTGCCGACCGGCTCGTCGCGGTCCTTGATCTGGCCGATGCGGCGGATATCGAGACGCACGGAAGCATAGAACTTCAACGCATTGCCCCCTGTCGTGGTCTCGGGGTTTCCGAACATGATGCCGATCTTCATGCGGATCTGATTGATGAAGATCACCATGCACTTCGACTTCGAGACGGAGCCCGTGAGCTTCCTCAACGCCTGGCTCATGAGGCGCGCCTGGAGCCCGGGGAGTGAATCGCCCATCTCGCCCTCGAGCTCGGCCTTGGGCGTCAAGGCCGCAACCGAATCCACCACCAAGATGTCGATGGCGCCCGAGCGCACCAGCGTATCGGCGATCTCGAGCGCCTGCTCGCCGGTGTCGGGCTGCGAGATCAAGAGGTCCTCGACCTTGACGCCGAGCTTCTTGGCATAGACCGGATCCAGCGCGTGCTCGGCGTCGACGAACGCGCACGTGCCGCCGCGCTTTTGCGCTTCCGATACGACTGACAGCGCGAGCGTCGTCTTGCCCGAGCTCTCGGGCCCGTAAATCTCGACGATCCGGCCGCGCGGAAGGCCGCCGATGCCGAGCGCGATATCGAGGCCGAGCGAGCCCGTGGAGATGGCCTCGACATCGATCGACTTGTCGTTGGTGCCCAATCGCATGATCGAGCCCTTGCCGAATGTCTTGTCGATCTGTGCGAGCGCGGCTTCGAGCGCCTGCTTCTTGTCCATGCTGCCCATTCCCCCTTCGACGATCCTGAGCTCAGGCTTGGCCATGTCCCCACCTATACGGCTTGCGTTTGATATCAGCAATTTCGTGCGACCGACTCAAATGTACTCCATTTGTTCCGCACCCGTCAATCACGTTTTGTTCCAATAGTTGCATCTGCGTCCGGAGGGCCCACTCCGCTCCAGCGGATTGCCCTCTCGCTGACAGTGCCGATGCTCACGACCGGCGCTTGGGGTCGAGCTCCAGCACTGGCTCCAGCAGGCAGGCTCTGCCTCTACGCCCTCCTGCGCCGCACTTGCCTCGGTGGGCCGGCAGCCTCGTCCGGGTCGGAAAGCGCCGGGATGATGTAGCGGGCGATGTTCTCCTCGCGGATGCCTTTCTCGCTTCGGGCCACGCTCTGGACCGAGATTCCGGCCCCGTGCACCGTCTCCTGGGTGCCCGAGACGAGGGGGTGCCACCATGCCAGCCCGCGGCCTTCATCGAGCCGGCGATAGGCACACGTCGATGGCAGCCACCTCAGCGTCCGCACGGCCTCGAGATCGATGTTGAGGCAGTCGTGGACCAGCTCATGGCGGTTGTCGTAGCTCTTGCACCGGCACGAGCCGATATCGAGCAGGTGGCAGGCGAGGCGCGTCATGTGCACGTCGCCCGTATCCTCGTCCTCGAGCTTTACGAGACAGCAGCGCCCGCACCCGTCGCACAGGCTCTCCCACTCGGATTTGCTCATTTGCGAGAGCGTCTTGCGCTCCCAGAACGGCCGCGTGTCGTTGCCCAAACTCGCCTCTCGCCCAATCCTTGCCGCCAATGATAGATAGTCGGGAAGCGGCGTGGCCCGATTCCCGATTTTCCGCCACCCCTGCGGACGGCGGGTCGCGTCCGATCGACAGCGCCAACGCATAGCGAGAGAGAGCGACTTGAGCGACTGGTTTTTCCGACAAGGCCGGCGGGACAAGCTCATCGACTGGCTCGCGCTCGACGCACGCCTGAGCTCAGGCTTTGCCGATGCCTGGGCCAACCTGCAGAGCGTGTGGAACTCCGCCTCCGGTTTCTTCGCCCGGTTCAAGCTCACCGGCTGGAAGAAGCTTTTGAACGAGGCCGCCTCGGAAGCCGTGACCCTCGGGACCGGCGGATTGATCGTGCTCTACGCGCTCGCTCTTCCCGCCTTTCTCGAGTTCGACGAGAGCAAGTTCCTGACCGGCCAGTTCGCCGTCAAGCTCCTCGACAAGGACGGCAACGAGATCGGCCAGCGCGGCATCCTGCACAACGATGCTGTGCCGCTCGAGGAGATCCCCGATTCCATCATCAAGGCGACGATGGCCACCGAGGACCGGCGCTTCTTCGAGCACTTCGGCATCGACGTCTTCGGCACGACCCGCGCGATCGTCGAGAACCTCAAGGCCAACAACGTCGTGCAGGGCGGCTCGTCTCTCACCCAGCAGCTCGCCAAGAACCTGTTCCTGTCCTCGGAGCGCACCCTCCAGCGCAAGATCAAGGAGCTCTTCCTCTCGTTCCTGCTCGAAGCACGGTTTACGAAGCGCGAAATTCTCAAGATGTATCTCGACCGCGCCTACATGGGCGGCGGCGCCTTCGGCGTCGAGGCAGCCGCCCAATACTACTTCGGCAAGTCCGTGCGCGACGTGAACCTCTCGGAAGCGGTGCTGCTGGCGGGCCTCTACAAGGCTCCGACCAAATTCTCCCCGTACGTCAACATGCCGGCCTGCCGGGCCCGCACCAACGAGGTGCTGGACAACCTCGTCGAGGCCGGTTTCTACACGGCCGCCCAGGTCCACGATGCCCGCCTCAACCCAGCCAAGGTCATCGAGACGCGCTCGACGACGAGCCCCGACTGGTTCCTCGATTGGGCCTTCGAGGAGGTGCAGCGCATCGCGGCGGGCAAAGGCCAGTATGTGCTCACCGCCCGGACGACCGTCGATCTCGATCTGCAGAGAAAGGCCGACGAGGCGCTCGTCTCGGCCGTCCGCAAGGAAGGCCGTTATCTGAGGTACAATTCGGGCGCGCTCGTCGCCATGGAGAAGGACGGAGCGGTGCGTGCGCTCGTGGGCGGGCCGGACTATGGCGACAGTCAGTTCAATCGTGCGGCGCACGCCAAGCGCCAGCCGGGCTCGTCGTTCAAGGTCTACGTCTATGCCGCGGCCCTCGAGAATGGCTACAAGCCCGATACGATAGTGCGCGACGCTTCCCGCTCTTGCGGCAATTGGCATCCGCAGAACTACGGCGGAAGCCAGGGCGGCGGCGGGCGCATGCCGCTCTGGCTGGCGCTTGCCAAATCGCTCAACACGGTCGCCGCCGAGCTCTCTTTCGCGGTCGGACGCGAGAAGGTGATCGAGCTCACCCGGCGCGTCGGCATCAGCGGCATTCGCAAGACCTGCTCGATGGCGCTCGGCGACTACGGCATAACGCCGCTCGAGCATACGGGCGGGGTCGCGACATTTGCCAACGGGGGCAAGCGGGCGACCCCCTATGCCATTCTCGAGCTGGTCAACTCCAAGGGCGAGCTCGTCTACAGCCGCGAGAAGGACGAGCCCGAGGCGCCTCAGATCGTCAAGCCCGAGGTCGCGGTCATGATGAACCAGATGCTGCAGAAAGTCGTGACCGAAGGCACGGGTGGAGCGGCCGCGCTCGAGTTCACGAACTCGGCCGGCAAGACGGGCACCAGCACGGGTCCCAAGGACGTCTGGTTTGTCGGATACACAGGGAAGTACGTGGCCTCGGTCTGGCTCGGCAATGATGACAACCGGCCCATGCAGAGCGGCAATACGGGCGGTCACCAGGCGGCACCGGTGTGGCACGCGTTCATGGCCGTTGCCCACACGGACATGAACATCCCGGACATCCCGGGGCTCGTGCCCCATCCCGTGCAAATCGCCGAGCAGCAGCGGCTCGCAACCCTGAAGCTCACCGACCCGGAGGCTGCCGCAGCCCAAGAGGCACCCAAGACGATGAGCCTTCTTCCCGAAGCGACGCGCGCCGCGCTCTCGAGGATCGGGGCCTCGATGCGCAAGGCCGCCGGCCTGCCCGAGCCCGAGCCGGGCGCTCCCGACGGAACCGATTCCGCCAAGGAGGCACAGAAGAAGGGAGCCTCTCTCGAAGCCCCCGGCGCGGGCTCGATGTCCTCGTCGCCGGGGACGGGGCGCACGATAGAGCTCGGCACGCCCGGCAAGCGGTCGGCGGAAGCGGCCCGCGTGTCCTTGCCATGAGCTTTGTCCTCCACCGTATCAAGAAGAGGGTTGTCTCGGCCGCGGGACGCATCGTGCGCACGACGGCGTTCGTGCTCGCGGTCCTTTCCGGCGGCTTGGGCTCGAGCTGCTACATGATGGACAGGGGCAGCGCCCTCACCACCGAGGCGGCCGGTCCCTGGATCACCTGGCCCGCCACCGGGCGCCCCGACGCCGACCCTTATACGCGCGCCCATTTTGCCCGGCTCGGCGCGCTCCCTCTCAGCACCGAAGTTGCGAGCCTCTACATCGCCACCGCGGACAAGAGTGGCAGCCAGCTCCACTCCTCCTGCGACTATCAGGTCGAGGGGCGCGATCTCGCCAGCCACTGGTGGAGCCTCACCGTCTACGACGCGGACGGGCACATAATTCCCAATGCGGCGGAGCGCTACGGCTTTACGAGCGATACGATCGCCATGCGTCCGGACTCGAGCTACACGGTCACGCTGTCGCGCGACGCGCAGCCCGAGAACTGGCTGCCGACCGGCGGCGCGGGTCAACTCGCCCTCGCCTTCCAGGCCATTGATCTCGGCGTCCTGGCTGTCGCCCGTGACGTCAATCCGGTTGCGGCCAACCTGCCCTCGATCCAGAGGAGCCGGTGCCGATGAAGCTCCCGTTGACCCTGCTCCAGCCGAAGCTGCGTCACGTCATGGCCGCCCTGTGCGCGGCCGGAGCGCTGCATCTCTGTGTGACGCTCGCCGCGCCGGAGCTTTCGGATAGTCCGGCCTACAGGCGCCTCGCAGCCAGGCTTGAGCCGCACAAGATGCAGGTTCTGCCCCCTGTCACACCGGCCAATCAGGAGCTTGCCTTCATGGGACCGGAGCAACGCTATGCGGCCTGTCTGTTCCTGACCCGCAATGGCAGCGTCGCGATGAAGGCCACGCTGCCGGGCCCGGGCTGGGTAGTATCCATCCACGCTCCGTCGGGAGAGAACTTCTATTCGGCGGTCGCCCAGCCCGGCCGGCCTCTCGAGGTTTCCGTGAAGCTCGTGCCCGCGGACGACCGCTTTGCCGGCCTCGGCGCGCAGGTCCGCGAGTCGACGCTCGGCGAGAATGCGACGCTCGCGGTTCCCGCCGATGCGGGCATCATCATCGTGCGCGCGCCGGACCAGGGCAGCGCCTACCGGGCGCGCAATCTCGCGGTGCTTCGCCAAGCGAGCTGCGCCTACACGGCGGACCGGTAGTGAAGCGATCCTGCGAGCACCCACCCCGGGAGCCCTTCTCGGCTACTTCTCGCTCCTCTCGTGATGCTCGGAGACGAAGCGATCGAGGAGGCGGATGCCCCAGCCGGGTCCCCAGCTCGTGTTGATGTCGGATTTCTGCCCGTCCATGCCGGTGCCGGCGATGTCGAGATGAGCCCACGGCGTGTCCTTGATGAACTTCTCGAGGAAGGCCGCGGCCGTGCACGAGCCGGCCCAGCGCCCGCCGATGTTCTTCATGTCGGCGTTGCGGCTCTCGATCAGCTTGTGAAACGACTTGTCGAGCGGCATGCGCCAGACCTTCTCGCCCGTCGCCCTGGACGCCGCGACGAGCTCGGCGGAAAGCTTCTCGTCGTTGCAGAAGAGGCCTGCGAAGTCCTTGCCGAGCGCGACCATGATGGCGCCGGTCAGCGTCGCGAGATCGACGATAAGCCTCGGCTTGAAGCGCTCCTGAGCGTACCAGAGCACATCGCCCAGGACGAGGCGGCCTTCGGCGTCCGTGTTCAGGATCTCGACCGTCTGGCCCGACATGGAGCGCACGATATCGCCGGGCCGCACGGCATTGCCGTCGGGCATGTTCTCGACGAGGCCGATCAGCCCCACGGCGTTGACGTTGGCCTTGCGCCCTGCCAGCGCGAGCATGAGACCCGTGACGCAGGCCGCGCCTCCCATGTCCCCCTTCATGTCCTCCATGCCGGCAGCCGGCTTGATGGAGAGGCCGCCCGAGTCGAAGACAACGCCTTTGCCGACGAAGCAGATCGGCTTTGCACGTTTCGACCTGGCGCCATTCCACTGCATCACCGCCATGCGCGAGGGCCGCGTGCTGCCCTGGCCGACTGAGAGCAGGAGCTCCATCTTGAGGGCCCTCATCGCATCGACGTCGAGGATCTCCACCTCGACGCCGGCCTTCTCGAGCTCGCGCACGCGCTCGGCGAACTCGACCGGGCCCAGCACGTTGGCCGGCTCGTTGACGAGGTCACGCGCCATGTAGATGCCGGCCGCCATCGCCTGATAGCGCTGAAAGGCGGCCCGCGCCCGCTCCGGGTCTGTGCAGTGAACGACAAGACGCTCGATGCCGTCGCGCGCCGCGCCGGCCGTTTCACCGTTGCCGCTTCCGTCCTCGGCAGGCTTCCTCGTCTGGTACTTCTTGAACGCGTAGTTGCGAAGCAGCGCTCCGTATGCGAGCAGCGCCGCGATCTGCTCGGGCTTGGCATCGGCTCCTGGAATCTCGGCAATGAACGACGCGCTCTTGGCCTTGCGTGCCGCGGCCTGCCCCATGGCGAAGCCGCCGAGGCTGGTCCAGTCGGTCTCGGTCGCCTCCGACGCCTTGCCGGTGCCAGCCAGGATGAGGCGTGCGATGTCGAGCTTCTGGGGCGCGAGCAGCTCGATCGCCGATTTCGCCTTGCCCTTGAAGTCCGCCGCCTCGGCCGCTTTCAGAACCGCGCCCCCGGAGCGCGTGTTGAGGCCCTGCAGCACCGGTCCCATGACGAGGTCGGTAGCGATGAGGGCGACTGCGACAGCCTCGGGAGCGGCCGAGAGGGAGGAGAATGAGACGTCGAGCGATTGCGACATGGATGAAGTGCTCCTGGCGGTCGGCCTTCGTGGATTTCCGGCCGCACGTCACTGGGCCCGGCCCTGTGGCCGGGCCGGCCGCATCGTGCCGCGCGTGGCTGGAGTGGAAAGCGTCGGTCGGACACGAGCTTAGTCATTGTATGGGTGGAAGTTCAAGAAGAGAGCGATGTGGCAAGCCCTGCGTCCGGTGGCGTTGCACGAGGCACCGGCCCAACCAGAGCAAGGCCGGCCCGTCGTGTGCCGCGGGGGGACCAAATTTGGCCACCGTGTTGTGGGAAGCGGCCGCATGGGGCCGCCGTCTTTGAGCTTGCGGCAAGGGGGCCGAGCGCAGCACGGTGGGGGAAGCACCAAGTGCCGGGAATCTCGATCTTTTCTCGATACGCCTTCCGGCAGACCGCCGGCGCTTTGCTACTCATACTTCTGTCGCTGTCCGGTATCGTATGGATTGCGCTTGCGCTGCGTGAGCTCAATGTCGTGACGTCCCAGGGTCAGAGCGCGGCAACGCTCCTCCTCATGACCACGCTCGCACTCCCGAACCTGATGGCGATCATCGCACCCGTGGCCCTGCTGATCGCCGCCGTACACACCCTGAACCGGTTGAATGGAGACAGCGAGCTCATCGTGCTGACGGCATCGGGCGCCGGCATGTGGACTGTCATAAAGCCGTTCCTGGTGCTCGCGGCCATCGTCGCGATTGCCATCAGCCTCGTCAATCACTTCGTGCTGCCGTGGAGCTTGAAGCAGTTGCGGGCGACCATTGTCGAGGTCCGCACCGACCTCCTGACCCAGGTGATCCAGCCCGGCCGCTTTTCGAGCCCCGAGCAAGGCCTCACGTTCCATATCCGCGAGCGCGCCCCCAATGGCGACCTTCTCGGCCTGATCATGGACGACACGCGCAACCCCAAGGAGGCGCAATCCTATCTCGCAGAAAAGGGCGTGATCCTCGAGCAGGACGGAGCGTCCTATCTGCTCATGACCGAAGGGCACATCCTGCGCCGTGCAGATGCGGAGGAGCCTGCGCAGATCCTCGCCTTCGACAAGTATGCCGTCGATCTCGACCGCTTCGAGCCGAAGACCAAGGAGGCGCGCGATCTGAGGCCGCGCGAAAGCTACTATCGCGAACTCGTTGCCCCCAATCCCAAGAACCCGAGCTTCAAGCAGGCCCCCGGCCAGTTCGCGGCAGAGTTGCACGAGCGCTTCTCGAACCCCTTTTATCCGCTCGCCTTCGTCATGATCGCGCTCGCGTTCGTCGGTCAGGCCCAGAGCACGCGCCAGAACCGGGCGGAGCGGATCGGAGGGGCCTTCCTCGCGGCCCTCGTCTCCCGGCTCTCGGGCCTGGCGACGAACAACCTCGCCGTGCTTCACCCGGCCGCTCTCGTGTTCCTGTACGCGATCCCGATCGGTGCCGCGCTGGCGGCCGGATACTGGATCTGGCTGGCCCGCACGCCAAAGGACCGCATCGGTCTCGGTGACCGGCTGGCAGGAGCGGCGGGCGCTCTCCGCCGGCTGAGGCCCGGCCGCCGGTCAGAGCTACCCGGCGTGCGGAGCTGAGCCATGCCTGGCATCAAGACGCTCGACATCTACATCGGCCGTCGCTTCTTCACGGCAATACTTGGGGTCTTCCTGCTCTGCTCCGTGTTGATCTTCATGATCGACTTCATCGAGCTCCTGCGCCAGTCGGGCAAGAAGGGCGGCGGCAGCATCGGCGCGCTCGCACTCATGGCGATCCTGCGACTGCCGGCCTACACCGAGTTTCTGTTGGGATTTGCCGTGCTCGTGGGCTCGATTTTCGCCCTCCTGATGCTGGCGCGCCGGAGCGAGCTTGCCGTCATGCGCTCGGCCGGCATGTCCGTGTGGGTGTTCTTGCGCTCCGGCCTTTTCGTCGCCTTCGCGCTGGGCGTGTTCTTCGTCGTGGTGTTCAACCCCATGGCGTCCCAGGCCCGGGACAAAGCCGAGGAGCTCTATGCCGACGTCTTCGGCAAGGACGCGGGCCTGCTCCGGCGCAAGTCCTCAGGGATCTGGCTGCGCCAGGACGGAGCTGACGGCCAGTCGGTTCTGAGCGCCGGGCATGTCTCCCGCAAGGGCCAGAGGCTGATGCGCATCACCGCGTTCGTATTCGACCGCGAGGGACAATTCAGTGAGCGGATTGATGCGGCAGAGGCCGTGCTGAAAGAGGGGTTCTGGCAGCTCAAGAATGCCTTCGTGGTAAGGCCCGACAAGGAGCCCTCTGTTCACAAAACGTACCTCATCTCGACCTACCTCACGCCCGAGCGGGTGAACGATGCTCTGGGAAGCGCTATCTCCATTTCGTTCTGGGACCTTCCAAGAATGATAAAAGCCGCTGAAATCGCAAAGATTTCATCGTCTCGCTTGCGAATTCAATATGAGCTTCTGCTGTCCCGCCCTCTGCTCTGTCTGGCCATGGTGCTTTTGGCCGCTACTGTGTCGCTTCGGTCATTCCGCTCGGGGGGGATACAGACTATGGTCGTCGCCGGAATGGTGGGGGGCCTGGGGTTCTTCCTCTTGGCCGAGGTGTCGCGGCAGATCGGAATGGCCGGTCTGGCGTCGCCGCGAGTGGCCGTTTGGATGCCGGTTCTGGTCACCATTCTCGTTTCGTTGACGGTGCTGTTGCACCAGGAGGACGGCTGAGTGATGCGTCTCGCGCGGAGACCGCAGACGACATGCGGGCGAATACGCGCTCCCGACCGGCGCCTCGAGGCGAGCGGGTGGGAGCGGGTGTTTGTGTGCGCGCTCACGCTCATCGTCCTCTTCGCCTCGATCAGCCATGAGGCGCTGGCTCAGGATCCGAGCGCCAAGAGCAAGGGCTACGGCGGCACCTCTGCGTTCGCTCAGCAAAAGGGCGGCCTCTTCGGTCAGCAGCAGAAGCTCGACAGCGCGCTGCCCCTCTACCTGCAGGGCGATCAGCTCATCTACGACACGAAAGGCAACCGCGTGATCGCGCGCGGCAATGTCGAGATCTTCTACAACGACAACCTCCTGCGAGCCGACGAGGTCATCTACGATCAGAACGCGGCCACGCTGACAGCCGTCGGCAACGTCGAGCTCAAGGAGAAGAACGGCAACATCGTACGCGCCGAGCGCTACACGCTGACCGACGACTTCCGCGACGGCTTCGTACAGTCCCTGTCGGTCGTCACCCGCGACGACAGCCGCATCACCGCCGAGCGTGCCGAGCGACGCGAGGGCAACGTCACCCAGTTCACCAACGCCAAGTTCACCGCCTGCAAAAGCGACAGCGGCATGCCGCCGCTGTGGTGCTTGAGCGCCAAGAAGATCACCCACGATCAGTCGGCCGCCAGCATCGCCTACCAGGATGCCACCTTCGATATTTTCGGTCAGCCGGTGTTCTATCTGCCCTACTTCGAGCATCCCGATCCGACGGTGAAGCGCAAGAGCGGCTTCCTGGCGCCGGAATTCGGCACCTCCGGCGATCTCGGCTTCATGTCGGAGATGAGCTACTACTGGGCGCTCGCGCCAAACTACGACCTCACCTTCCACCCCATGTACCTGTCGAAGCAGGGCGTGCTCTACCAGGCGGACTGGCGCCACAAGGTCGCCGACGGGCAGTACACCATAAAGCTCGCCGGCATCGACCAGAATGCCGACGACCTCCCCGAGGGCACCAGTGAAGCGAGCAAGGAAGGCCTCGACGGCTGGCGCGGCAGCATCGAGACCAAGGGCGAGTTCTCGCTGTCGAGCTGGTGGAAGTACGGCTGGGACGTGACGCTCGAGAGCGACGACACCTTCCGCCGCTTCTACAAGCTCGACAACATCCTCGTGACCGACCGGGTCAACAGAGGATTCTTTATCGGCCAGGGTGACCGCAGCTATCTCGGCGCGAATGTCTATCACTTCGGCGGCCTGCTCATCAACGACACGCCGGATACGGAGTCCTACGTTCATCCGATCGTCGACTACAACTACGTCTTCAAGAACCCGGTGCTCGGCGGCGAGCTGCGCTGGAACTCGAACCTCATGAGCTTCTCGCGCACCGATATCGATCTCGTCGATCCCACGCTTCGCAAGCGCGAGGACATCAACCGCGCCATCAGCGAGGTGAAGTGGCGCCGGCGCCTCACGGATGTGCTCGGCATCACCTACACGCCCTTCGGCGAGCTGCGCGGCGACGTCTACCAGTTCAACAACTACGTCGATCCGGTGACCGGCGCGCTCGTTCCGGACGAGACGGTGACGCGCGGGCGGGCCACGGGCGGCGTGACGGTCGCCTACCCGTGGGTGGCCCATACCGAGAGCGCCTCGCACGTGATCGAGCCGATCGGCCAGATCGTCACCCGCCAGGAGAGCGTGACGCAGCGCCGCCTGCCCGACGAGGACGCCAAGAGCCTCGTGTTCGACGACACCATTCTGTTCGAGAGCGACAAGTTCTCGGGCTTCGACCGGCTCGAGACCGGTACGCGCGTCAATGCCGGCGTGCAGTACACCTTCCAGAGCGCCTACGGCGGCCATTTGAGGGTGCTGGCGGGCCAGAGCTATCATGTGAAAGGCGACAACGCCTTCGACGAGCCGGGCCGCGACGGCAGCGGGCAATTCGTCCATTCGCCGACGAGCGGGCTCGAGACCGACACCTCGGACTATGTGCTCGGCGCCTACATCGCCCCGGTCGAGAATTTCCGGCTCATCTCGCAGAGCCGCTTCGACGAGGATAATCTCGAGCTGAGGCGCGAGGATCTTTCGCTGCGCTTCGAGTACGGTCCCGTCTATTCGAGCGCCACCTACACCTACTCGGCCGCCGATCCGCGCCGCGGCGTAGAGCGCCCGCAGCAGGATATCCTGGGCTCCGTTGGTCTGCGCCTCACCGATACCTGGAGCCTGCAGGGATCGATCCGCTACGATCTCGAGTCCGATCAGACACTCACCGACGCTATCCAGCTCCGCTACCTCGACGAGTGCTTCATGCTGAGCGTCACCTACCAGGAAACGTTCATCAACGATCCGGAGCGCGACATCGAGCCGGATCGCACGGTCATGCTCCGCTTCGAGCTGAAGCACCTGGGTGGGGCCAAGTACAAGACCGACATCCTCGACCACGTTTACGGATCGGATCAGCCGCCCATCGAGTGAGCTCTCGGCTCGTGGGCTCCGCGACCTGAAGGGTGCGGCCGGATCGGTGTGGTTGAGAGGGGCGAGGGAAAGCCCTAGCCGCAGCAACTGTCCACAAGCCACGGGACTGCCACGGTTTTCGTGGATAAGATGGCGAGCGCTCCCGCGCCAGGAGCTAAACTCGACAGCACGAATCACGCCCCGGTGCCCGGTCCATGCCAACCTTGCCCTTCAGCACACCCGTTTCGAGCAGCGCCATTCATTGGTGGCGCCCGAGCCTGGTTTGGGTGTTGAGCGGGCCCGCAGGCCCCCTCATCATTGGCGGACTCGTCTTTGCCGGACTCACGGCCGGCGCAGCGGCTGCGCAGCAGGAGCTGCCCCAGGTTCCCGGCATCTCGCTCCATGGCGCGGTCGATGATCAGGAGGCCGCTCCCGATGCCAAGCCAGAGGTCAAGCCTCAGGCCAAGCCGGCAGGGGACGGGCAGGCGGCCGGAACGTCCGCCAAGAAGGACGCGGCCGCCAAGCCCGCGGCAAACAAGGCAGGGGCCGGCGCCGGAGGGGCCGCTGCAAAGCCTCCGGCTCAAGAGGGGCAAAAAGCCAAGAGCGGCACCGCCAAGCCCGACAAGACGGCTGCCGCAAAGGAGAGCGCCAAGGCGAAGTCAGGATCGAAGTCGATCGCGATCCTCGTCAACGACGATCCGATCACGGGCTACGAGATCGAGCAGCGTGCGTCTTTCATTGCGCTGAGCTCGGGTGCGCTCGGCGAGGGCTTCAAGGCCAGGGCCGAGTCCCGCTGGCAATCGATCATCAAGGACCCCCGGACCAACGAGCGCTTCAAGGAGCTCCTGCGTGAGAAGGGCGTGCGCACGCAGGAGGAGGCCCGCGAGCTGCAGACGCAGTTCGTCAAGGACCTCCAGCGGAACATGGTCGAGGGCCTCAAGCGCGAAGCACGCGCCGCCGCCGTATCGGGGAGCAAATCCAAGGCGCAGGACGAGCTCATCGACGAGAAGCTGAAGCTCCAGGAAGCGAAGAGGCTCAGCGTGTCGGCCTCCGAGGCCGAGGTCGACAAGGTGATCACCGGCATTGCCGAGCGCAACAAGATGACGCTCGCGCAGTTCGGGCAGCACATGAAGAGCATGGGGGTCGACATCGCCACCATGCGCAGCCGGTTCATGGCCGAGCTGTCGTGGCGCGAGGTCGTTCGCCGCCGGTTCGGTCATCAGATCACGATCACCGATCGCGACGTCGACCGGCTGGTGGCGGCCAATCCTGGAGGCGAGGAGGACGTGGAGCTTCAGCTCCAGCGCATCTCGATCTTCACACCCCCGAATGCCGACCAGAAAGCCGTGGCCCAGAAGCTCGGCGAGGCCCAGACCGCTGCCGGCAACTTCTCAGGGTGCACCTCGACAAAGGCACTTGCCGCTCAAATTCCGGGCGCACGCTTCGAGGATCTGGGATGGCGCCGCCCAAGCGCGATTGCCGAGCCCACCCGCTCGATGCTGTTGAATGCCAGGGACGGCGATCTCCTGCCGCCCGCCGTCGGTCAAGGCAGCGTCGAGCTATGGGCCGTGTGCGGACGCAAGACCGTGACGGCCAACGAGCAGAAACGCGAGGAGGCCCAGGCCGAGCTGCGCTCGAAGGAATTCGAGATCATGGCGCGCAAGCACTTGAAGGATCTGCGCCAGGACGCGGCCATCGAGTACCGCTGATGACGGGCAGCGGCGCAAAACGGGGCCAGCCCTTGGCGCTCACCATGGGCGACCCGGCGGGCATCGGCCTCGAGATCACACTCAAGGCCTGGCTCAAGCGAACCGAGGCCGCACTTCCTCCCTTCCTGCTCTATGCGGATGCCGGGGCGGTCGGCGCGCGTGCGCGCCTTCTGGGTTTGAGCGTGCCGATCGCTGCGGCCGAGAGCGCAGAGAGTGCGGCGGCCGCCTTCTGCGATCATCTGCCGGTCGAGCACATACCCCTCGTCTCCGAGGCGCGCCCGGGTGCCCCCGAGGTCGCAAATGCACCCGCCGTCATCGCCTCCATCGAGACCGCGGTCGAGGCCGTCCGGCGCGGCGAGGCGGCGGCCGTCGTCACCAATCCCGTCGCCAAGAGCGTGCTCAGTGCGGCAGGCTTCGGGTATCCAGGGCACACGGAGTTCCTCGGCCATCTCGCCGGGCAGGAGCAGCCGGGCCGGCGCTTTCATCCCGTCATGATGCTCGCTTGCGATGAGCTCAAAGTGGTGCCGCTCACTGTGCACGTACCCCTTGCCGACGTGCCCCGTCTCATCACGCGCCAGCTCGTGTTCGAGACGGTGCGCGTCACCTTCGAGGCCTTGAGGCGCGACTTCGGCATCGCCGCACCGCGCCTTGCCGTCACCGGTCTCAACCCGCACGCCGGCGAGCAGGGCACGATCGGGCGCGAGGACATCGACATCATCGCCCCGGCCATCCAGGAGCTGCGCGCCGAGGGGCTGTCGGTGACCGGGCCGCATCCGGCCGACACGCTTTTCCATGCCGAAGCGCGCCGCCACTATGACGCGGCGGTGACCATGTACCACGATCAGGCGCTCATTCCCTTGAAGACGCTCGCCTTCGAGACCGGCGTCAATGTCACGCTCGGGCTCCCGTTCATTCGCACCTCCCCCGATCACGGAACGGCTTTCGATATCGCTGCCGAAGGCCGGGCCAGCCCGGAGAGCCTGATCGCGGCGTTGAGACTGGCGGGCTCGATGGTCACCGCCCGCCTGGCGAGGCCTTGACCCGTCCGATGCCCATACCGGGGTGCGTTTGGCTCGCTAGCCGGCCACTACACTGCCGTCATCGCCGTCCCGGCCTTCGCCGGGATATACTCCGGCGACGACCCGTCGTCCAATGAGGCCCATGAGAAATCTGCTGCTGGGACAGGCCGCCGCCTGCGCGGCGGTGACGATGGGGGTAGTGGCGGTCAATCAATCTGCACAGCCGTATTAGATCGGGTAATAGTCGTACCGGCATTCGGCATCGCATTGAGGCGTGCGACCCTATCCACGGCAGCCAGGGACGATCATGACCGGCTCGGAGGACGTCCTGGCAGACAGAGGCGAAGGCCCGGACGGGCTTCCTGCGTTGCGTCAGGTCATCGAGCGCTATGGGCTCAGAGCGAAAAAGAGCTTCAGCCAGAACTTCATTCTCGATCTCAATCTGACGCGCCGGATTGCGCGCCTGGCCGGACCGCTCGAAGGGCGCTCTGTGATCGAGGTGGGGCCGGGCCCGGGCGGCCTCACGCGCGGTCTATTGATGGAGGGCGCGGAGCGTGTCATTGCCATCGAGCGCGATCCCCGCTGCGTTCCCGCGCTCGAGGACATCGCCGCCCGCTATCCGGGCCGGCTCGTCGTTCACTTGGCCGACGCCCTCGATGCCGACTGGCCTCGCCTGCTCGAGGGAGCGCCGGGCAAGGCCGTCATCGCATCGAACCTGCCCTACGCGGTCGCGACACTGCTTCTCGTCGGATGGCTCGAGGCCGAGCCGTGGCCGCCCTGGTGGGACCGCATGGCGCTCATGTTCCAGAAAGAGGTCGCCGAGCGCATCATTGCCGAGCCGGGCCGCAAAGCCTATGGACGCCTCGCCGTCGTCTCTCAGTGGCGGGCCGTGCCGCGCATCGTCATGCGGCTGGCCCCATCGGCGTTCACGCCCCCACCCAAGGTCGAATCCGCGGTCGTTCTCTTCACACCGCGCGAAAGGCCGGAGCCTGCCTGCTCGGTCAAGACGCTCGGCCAGGTGACGGCTGCCGCCTTCGGGCAGCGCCGAAAGATGCTGCGCTCGAGCCTCAGGTCCCTAACGCCGTTCCCCGAGCTCTTGTTGAAAGAGGCAGGCATCGATGCCGGGCTCAGGGCCGAACAGGTGCCGGTCGAGGGCTTCGCCCGCCTCGCGCTCGCTTTCGAGGGAATGGCCGGGAAAGGAGAGCGGTGACGCGCACGCTCTACATCCTCCGTCACGCCAAGTCCGACTGGGGAAACCCCGGTGCGGAGGACTTCGACCGCGGGCTCGCCCCGCGCGGGCGCAGCGCAGCCCCCCGCATGGGGGCCAGCATGCTGAAGGCCGGATACCGTCCCGATCTCGTCCTCTGCTCGAGCGCCATCCGCGCGCGAGCCACGCTCGCCCTCCTCCTTCCCGAGCTGAAGCTCCCCGAACCGCCGGAGATCCGCTATGAGGACGACCTCTATCTCGCCTCACCCGAGGCCTTGCTGGAGCGCCTCCATAGCGTCCCCGACGCGGCGAAGCGCGTCCTGATCATCGGCCATAATCCAGGTCTGCACGCGCTCGCCCTCGCGCTCGCAGGCCGGGGCGGGTCGCAGGACATGGCGGCGCTCGCGACCAAGTTTCCGACCGCGGCGCTAGCCGTTCTCTCGTTCGACGTGCCGGCCTGGCCCAAGGTGCGCGCCGGCACCGGCCGCCTCGAGGCCTTCCTGACGCCGAGGAAGATCAAGGATTGAGGGCGAGCTCAGGTTTTTGGGTTCTAGGTGTTAGGTGTTAGGCTCTAGGTTTCTGGTTTTCGCGTTTGGGGTCCAGCTTCCGGACATGAGGGGTTGTCGCCGCGTTGCCGCTTGCCCTAGAACCTAGCCCCTAACCCCTAGAACCTGGCCCCTAGAACCTAACCCCTAACACTCACCCTATCGACCCCTCGCCATGCTGCTCCTCATCGATAACTACGACAGCTTCACCTACAATCTCGTCCACTTCCTGGGTGAGCTCGGCGCCGAGTGCGAGGTGCACCGGAACGACAAGATCACCACCGACCTGGTGCTCAGGAAGAAGCCCAAGGCGATCGTCCTCTCTCCGGGGCCCTGCACGCCCAACGAGGCCGGCATCTGCCTCGACCTCATCGCCAAGGCGGGCGCAAGGATTCCTCTGCTCGGCGTCTGCCTCGGCCATCAGTCGATCGGACAGGTCTACGGCGGCAAGGTGATCCGGGCGCCCGAGCCCCTGCACGGAAAGCTCTCCACCATTCGCCACACGGGGAACGGCGTGTTCAAGGGCCTGCCCGAGCGCTTCCAGGTCACGCGCTATCATTCGCTCATCGTCGAGAGGAAGAGCCTGCCGGACTGTCTCGAGATCACGGCCGAAACCGCGGACGGGCTCATCATGGGACTTCAGCACAAGACACATCCCGTGCACGGCGTGCAGTTCCATCCCGAGAGCATCGCTTCCGAGCAGGGTCATGCGCTCTTGGCCAATTTCCTCGAGCTCGCCGGCATGAGCCCCAAGCGCAAGAACGCCGCGCGTCCCAGCGATGCCGCCTGACTCGGAGTGACAGGCTCTTGTCTCTCGAAACCAAAGCCATCATCGCCAAGCTCGCGGCAGGCCAGACGCTCGACGAAACGGAGATGCGTGACACGCTCGACGCCATGACGGCCGGCCGGGCGAGCCCCGTGCAGATGGGCGCCTTCCTGATGGCCCTCAGAATGCGCGGCGAGACGGTCGCCGAGATCACGGGTGCGGCGCGCCTCCTGCGCTCCAAGATGCTCCGCGTCAAGGCCCCACCCGAAGCCGTCGACATTGTCGGAACCGGCGGCGACGGCCATCACACCTACAATGTGTCGACATGCGCAGCGCTCGTTGCGGCGGGCGCAGGCATCAAGGTTGCGAAGCACGGCAACCGTTCCGTGTCCTCGCTCTCGGGCGCCTCCGACGTGCTCCAGGCTCTCGGCGTCAAGCTCGATGTGACGCCCGAGACCATTGCGCGCGAGATCGACGAGGCCGGCGCCGGCTTCATGTGGGCGCCCGTTCATCATCCCGCCATGAAGGCCTGGGCACCGGTCCGCTCCGAGCTCGGCGTGCGCACGCTTTTCAATCTTCTTGGGCCCCTTTGCAATCCGGCCTCGGTCAAGCGGCAGGTCGTCGGCGTCTTCGACCGCAAGTGGCTCGAGCCCGTCGCACACGTGTTGAAGAACCTCGGCTCGGTTCATGCCTGGGTCGTACACGGGGCCGACGGCCTCGATGAATTGTCGACGACGGGCGCGACCGCGGTTGCAGAGCTTCGCGACGGAGCGCTGACGGTGTTCGAGGTCTTGCCCGAGCACGCCGGCCTCAAGCGCGCCATTCTTCCCGACCTGCAAGGCGGCGATGCCAGGACCAATGCCGCGGCACTGCGCAACGTGCTCGGCGGCAAGCCCGGCGCCTACCGAGACATCGTGCTTCTCAATACCGCAGCCGCCCTGATCGTGGGCGGGCGCGCCGCAAGCCTCGCGGAGGGCGTGCAACTGGCAATCCGCTCCATCGATGACGGGGCGGCCCGCCGGGCGCTCGATGTCCTCGTCGCCGTGAGCAACAGGCCCGCTTGAGCCCTGTCAGGCTGCAGTTCATTGCCCCTTAACTCGAATCGCCTCGTCTCGCCGGGACGAGGCTCCATCGATTGAAACGTCAGGGAGGACTGGGTGTCGGCAGGCGGTTCAACGGGCGTCGTTCTGGTTGCACTCGGCTGTAACCTCGCCATCGCTGTCTCGAAGTTCGTCGCCTACGCCTGGACGGGCTCCTCGGCCATGCTGTCCGAGGCCATCCATTCGCTGGTCGACACCTCGAACCAGGCCCTGATGCTGCACGGCCTGAAACGGGCCAAGCGCCCGGCCGACGTCCACCACCCGTTCGGGCACGCGAAGGAGCTCTATTTCTGGAGCTTCATTGTCGCCATCCTGCTGTTCTCGCTGGGAGCCGGCGTCGCGCTCTACGAAGGCGCCGAGAAGCTCAACGATCCGCATCCGATCGAAAACGCCTACATCAACTACATCGTGCTTGCGGTCGCGATCCTGCTCGAAGGCATCTCGACCTGGAAGGCGATCGCCGAATTCAATGCGCGGCGCGGCGAGAACGGAGTGATCCCGGCGCTCCGCTCCTCCAAGGACCCCGCGCTCTTCGCCATCGTGCTCGAGGACGTGGCGGCCCTCGCCGGTCTCCTGGTCGCGCTACTCGGCGTGCTCGCGGCAGACCGGCTCGGCATCCACTCGGCCGACGGCATCGCCTCCATTGCGATCGGCCTCATCCTGGGGCTGGTGGCGGCGTTCATGAGCATCGAGATCAAGAGCCTCATCGTCGGCGAGGCCGCCGCACCGGACGTGCGCACCGGCCTCGCCCAGATCGTTCGCGGGGAGACCGGCGAAGGAAAGCCCATTCGCACCATCAATCACATCCGCACCATGCACCTCGGTCCCGAGGATGTGCTGGTCGCCGCCAGCGTCGACTTCCAGGACGGAGAAAGCGCGCTCTGCGTCGAGGCGACAGCCCGCCGCCTCGAGGCCGCGATCAAGAGCCGCTTTCCGGAGGTAAAGCACCTCTTCATCGACGTGCGCGCCGAAGCGCCGGCCGCCGCGTCTGCTGAGACGAGCCCGTCAGCGGGCGCCGGTGCGGAGGAGAAGCCGAAGGCATTGGCTCCGGCAGCGAGCGTGGCACCAGCCTTGCCTGGCGGGTCCGGCAAGACCGCCTCTGCTCGCCCTCCCGCGCCCGGCACCCCCCCGAGCCGCAAGCAGCGCAAGAAAAGCCGCCACGCCAAGCCTTGATGGGGACGCTCGGCTAACGGATCGGTGAGCCAAAGCACGGGCCGCTCGGGCGCTCGCGAGCTCGCCCCATGCCCTCAGGGCGACTTTTCGACGACGGCCTTGAGGCTTGCCAAGCCCTGCTCGTAGTCGGCGCCGATCATCTTGTCCATGTTGTACCCCATCAGCGTGCAGATGAGCCGCTGGACGAAGCTCTGCTCGCCGCGAATGCTCCAGATGACCTCGGTGTCCTTGCCTTCGGATGAGAGATCGAAGGTGACGTCCGACTTGTCCTGGAAGGGACGCGTGAAGCTGAGCTCGATGGCGAGTGACTGTCCCGGAGCGGCGTCGACGATGGTCATCTGGCCTTCGCCGACGTCGTCATTCCCGTTCCACTTGAAGACGGCGCCCTTACCCGAGGCCGGCCCCTCGAAGGCCGTCTTGGCCGCCGGATCGCGCTTGGCCCATGGGCTCCACGCCTGCCAGGCATGGAAGTCGGCGATGTGCTGGAACACCTTCTCGGGCGGGGCGGCAATGGTGGCGGAGCGTGTGACCGAGAACTCCGGCGTCTGAACGGCGACATAACCGAGAAATCCAAGTACGCCGAGCACCAGCACGGCCAACAGCTTGCGGATCATAATCCCCTCCTAGAGAACGGCCCGGCATCACGTGCGCCGGGCTCTTGGAATGCCCCTTCGTTATCCTTCGACCGCCTCGACGGCCGTGAACGGCCTCAGATCGACCGGCTTGAACCACTGCGTGCGCCGATCGCCACCCGCATCGAAATAGACGACGCGCGTCGTCTCGTCCGACCGGTCGACGGTCTCGACCACGCCCACGGCCCTGCCTTCGAATAGCATGGGAACCGCCGCGCGCGACTCCTCATGACCCAGAATTTCGACCAGGTCGCCCTTTTTCCAGCTGATCCGCGCATCCGCGAGCCGGCGGGCCTCGCCGCGCAGCAGGCGTACCACCTCCGTCAGCGCCGTTCCGGCCGTGACCTTCTGGGCCTTGCGCCGTGCGGCCCTCGCCTCTTCCTCGAGCCACGCCGCCTCGTGTGCCTCTCTCCAGCGCTCGAACGCGGAATGGTCGACCGCGTGGACGGTGACGTCCTCACCCACGAAGTGCGCAACCCGCATGGTGTAGCGGCGAAGGAACTGATTGCTGCCCCCCTCGGGCTTGGTGTCGACCACAGGCTCGGCAAGAACCTCGACCACGATGTGGGGCTGACCGCGGCCGCGCACGTCCATGCGCGGCGAGACCGTCACGAGGTCCCCGGGCTTGAACGGACAGGGCTCGCCGATGCGCCGCGCCTTCTCCTTGAGTGCCGCCAGCCGTTCCGCAAGCGACATCGCAATCCCGGGCATGCGCTCCGCCCCGCCACCCTCATCGGTGCCGGAGAGCTCGGAAATAAGCTCGTCGATGGTTCTCATATTTTTTGAACCTTTCCGCCGCCGCGGGCTGGCCCCGAGGCAACGGCATGTGTTGAAATCGCGCGTCCTGCAATTCGCTCGGGGCACCATGTGCTCCGAAACGCCGCTCCGACCTCGGATCATGAACCGCGGACAATGAAGCACCAACTGGGCAACCGCATGGTGCAATTGTGAACATTTGCTGAGGTTGCTTCAAATCATGGGCGGCTCGCGCGGCCAATGAGACAGGCCGCGCCTCGCGCTGAAACGAGCCCACATGGGGCCGCAAACCCTGCAACCCGGCGCGTCTCGCCGACCGGAGACCCGGATGCTCTTCGCACATGCAGTAACGATTTCCGACCATCCCTATACGGTTTCCTCTTGATCGTTGCCATGGAGCCACATATCTTGACCGTTAATTTTGAGCGTATGCGTCGAGTTTGTGTCATGCTTGATCTCCTCGACTTTCCCTTCGGCTCTCCGCGCACTTCGACCGCTTCCGAGACGTCCGCGGACGCCCGCGCCGCCTTGGCCGGTCCCGAGCCCGCCACCCGCCTGCTCGCAGTCGGCGAGACCCTGTTCCAACAGGGCGAGCCCCGCTCGCACGTCTACAGGGTAGAGAGCGGCGCGCTGCGCCATACCATTCGCCACGACGACGGACGCCAGGATCTCATCGAGTTCGCGCTGGCGGGCGATATGATCGGCCTCGGCTTCCTCGAGCGCCACGCCACAACGGCCCAGGCCCTTCTTGAGACCCGGGTCACGCTGGTTCCGGCCACGGAGATGGACGATCTCGCACGCGACGACCCGACCGTCGAGCGGCGCCTGTCGGAGGCGATCGACATCGAGTTCGCCGAGTTGCGTGATCGTGCCGTGCGATCGGGCCATGCTCGTCCGATGGAGCGGCTCGCGGCCTATCTCGCGGCCGTTGCCAGCATCGATGCCTCCGAGGGACGTTCAGGCAACGTCATCGCCGGGGCGCCCGCCTGCCGCTACGTGGCCGACACCCTCGGCATGAGCATCGACTGCCTCGCCGATGCGCTTCTAAAGCTCGAGCATCGGGGCGTCGTGCGCGCGGGAGCCGGCAGGCTCGAGGTCCTGAACCGTCCCGCCCTCGAAATGCTCGCAGAGATGGTCTGACACGGCCCTGGGAGAGACGGCCTCTCAGACTCTGAACACGAGTGCGTTACCCGTTGAAGTAAAACGAATTTCGACTTGATTATGGCAAGTCCGTCTCCCAAATCCCGGCTGAGCCCGGATTTGAGGGCGCATCGGCCATGATGATCGACACCTCCACCCGCTGCCCCGACATGAGCGCCGGCCCGCCCTGCCGTCGGACCGAGCACGCGCGCGAATCGGGCTCACAGCCCCCCGGGACTTCGAGGCCTCGCCTTGCGGTGCCCGCCGGTGGCTTCCTCTTTCGCGAGGGAGCCCCGCGCGAGGCCCCCTACCGCGTCGAGCGTGGGGCCCTCCTGCACACCCAGCGGTGGGAGGACGGACGTATCGAGATCATCGAGTTCGCCTTCCCGGGTGACATCATCGGCCTCGGCCACCTCCCGGCGCACATCACACGCGCCTCGGCCGTGATGGCAAGCGAAGTCAGGAAAGTGAGCTGCGAGGAGCTCGAGGCCGCGCTCGCCGAGGATCCGCGTCTCGCCCTGCGCCTCGCCGCAGCAGACGATCGCGAGTTTCAAGCCCAGCGCACGCGCGCGCTTCGCGCGGCCAAGATCGCGCCGCCAGCCCTGCGCCTCGCCACCTATCTTTCTGCCGTCGCCACGATCGAGCGCTCCGAGGGCCGCCCGGCCCCGCGGGTCTCGCGCGAGGAGGTGAGCGCCTGGGCGCTTGGGACCATCGGCACCTCGCCTGAAACGCTCGCCGCCGCACTTTCCGAGCTCGAGGCGCGCCATCTCATCCGCGCAGCGGGCGGGGTGATCGAGCTTGCCGATCCCGTGGGGCTGGAAGCGTTTGCAGCAGCGGCCTGACGATCATCCCCGGATCGCTCCGCTCGGCTTGCATTGCAGCAGCGCGCTCCACCGTGATAAGCCCAACCAATGACCTTCGCCCGCTCGCTCGCTCGCCCCGATCCGCGCCCCACGCACACTTCTCCCTGCCATTTGATCGGCCGGAGGCTTGGCTGTGTTGCGTTCCTCGCCGCGCTGCTTCTCGTCGCACCGTTTCCTGCAGCGGGTGTCGCCGACGAGAAGCCGCTCGCGGCCACCGATGCGGCTCAGCACTACGGTCTCGCCGCAGCAGCCGCAGAATTCTGCCCCGCAGGCAAGCTCACCGGCAAGGCGAAGGCTTTGGCCGACGCCTACACGGGAGACGAGGCCGCTCTTTTCAAAGCGGAGGTCGAGAAGATCAGGGAAGCCTGGAAATCGGGAACCGCGTGCGATGCGGCGGCCATGGATACGCCGCAGCTCTCCATGTGCCGCACCATGCACCTTCGAAGCTGCCGGGCGGCGTGGGGTCAGGTGGGTCCCGGCGGCCGAACGATGCCCGATCTCATCGACACCGACTTGAGCAAGATCGAATAGCCTCATGAGATGTGCCACGGGGGACTCGCCATGACGTCCGCTTCGCGCCTTTCTCCCGGGCTCAAGGGCCACGCGTCCCTCGTCGTCGGCCCCGAGCACACGGCGAGGCGCATGGGCAGCGGGGCGGCGGATGTGCTCGCGACACCGATGATGATCGCGCTCATGGAGGCGGCCGCGGTCGACTGCGTCGAGCGCCACCTTGCTCCCGGCGAGACCTCGCTCGGAACCCAAGTCGACGTCGTCCATTCGTCCGCAACGGAGCCTGGCGAGCGCGTCGAAGCCGTGGCGGAGCTCTCGAGCGCCGAGGGCCGCACTCTTTCCTTTCGGGTTGAAGCCCGCGACCGCCACGGCCTGATCGGCGAGGGCCGTCACGTGCGCTTGGTCGTCGAGCGTGCACGCTTCGAGGCGCGACTCGCCGCCAAGCGTGATGCTTCGAAGTTGTAGAACCGCTCCTCAGGTTGCATAATGAATTGACGATGACCCTCCCCCGCAGGACGTGAAGTTGATAGAGTGTCACGAGAATCAGAAGGATCGATGCGATGCGCGCTTCCCTTACCGCCCTTATCGTGATCACCGCGACTGCGACGGCCGTGCTGGCCGGTGATACCCCGAAGGAAAAGGCTGCGGCAGGTCCTCCTCCGCCGCCCGCGATCCAGTGCGCCAATCCGAACGCGCTCGGCATAGGACGCACCGTCGAGGTCGATACGACAGGCGGTCCCGGCTTCGGACTCGAGCAGTACAAGGCCTACGATTTCCTCGAGCCCAAGGAGGTCGTGCTGACCTTCGACGATGGACCGCAGGTGAACACCACCCATGCCGTGCTCGCAGCCCTTGCCAATCACTGCACGAAGGCGACGTTCTTCTCGATCGGCAAGATGGCGCTGGGTCTGCCGGAGATCATCCGTGACGTCGCCAAGGCGGGGCACACTATCGGCAGCCATACCTGGTCGCACCAGGATCTCCGCCGTCTCAACAAATCGAAGAACCCCAAGGACGCCATCGACGAGATCGAGCGCGGTGTGAGCGCGGTCAATCGCGCCGTCGGCACGCCGATCACTCCGTTCTTCCGCTTTCCGTTCCTGGCCGACACGCCCGAGCTCCTGACGCATCTCTCCGGGCGCAACATCGCCGTGTTCTCGATGGATGTCGACAGCTTCGACTTCAAGAACCGCGATCCCGAAAAGCTCGTCAAAGCCGTGCTGGAGAAGCTCGAGAAGAAGGGCAAGGGCATTCTGCTCATGCACGATATTCAGCCCCATACTGCCAAGGCCTTGCCGGCGCTCCTCGATGCCTTGAAGGCCGGCGGATACAAGATCGTGCACATGAAGGCCAAGGATAAGATCCACACGCTCGCCGACTACGATGCAATGGTCGAGAAGGACGTGAAGGGACTGCCGGCAGCCGGCAGCGAGCGCCCGACCGCCAGTGTCATCAAGACGGTTCCCAACAGCCCGTGACGCCGATGGCGTCGCCGGATTGCGGCGCTCGCCTTGCTTCAGCCACGGTGGCTCGCTTACCGTTCTCTCATGAATCGCTCGCTCCTCTATGCGCCGCGGCGGGCCTCGCGGTTCCTTGCCTCAGCCCTTCTACTCGTGGCCCTCTTTGGAGCCGGTGGCATCCCCGTGCGGGCGGCGCCGAGGGCCTGCACGGCCGACGATTTCGCGCGCGCCGTCGACGAAGCCGGAGCAGCATTGCGCGCATTCAATGCCGAGGCCCAGCCGCGCCTCGACAAGAAGCTCGAGCTCCTGCGCACCAAGAAGGGATGGTCGAAGGAGGAGACCGAGGACAAGGGGCTCGCCGCCCTCCAGGACCGCCGCCTCGCGTCTGTCGATGCCAAGTCCGACAGCCTGCTCACCACCATCGACACATTGGGTCGTCCCCCCGAGGGCCGGCCGCCGGACTGTGCCGCTCTCGACAAGCTCGAGGCCGCCGGGCGCGATCTCCTCGACGTCATGAAGGAGAAATCGGCCTACACGCTCGCGCGCCTCGATCAGGAGCTGGGACTTGCGCCGGCCGCAGAGGCGCCGGCTCGAGAGCGAGCGGACGGCGAAGCGAACGCCGCCTCCGGCAAGGATACGAACGTGCCGGGCGCGCTGGACAAGGCCGGACCGCGGCCGGCCGCAGAGGATCCTGCTTCCTGGGCCGCAACCGCGGAGCTGAGCCAGGAAGCCGGCGGCGCCGGCGAGCGGCAATCCGCGGCTCTCCCGCCGGAAGCTTTCGCGACAGCAGACGAGGGCTACACGATCGAGGAGATACGCGACGCCACCAAAGGGTTCTTCGGAACCATCTCGACCAATCTCGCGACCGTTCTCGAGCACGCCTTCTCGGTCGCCGGCCGCCCGACAGCCTATGTGCTCGGCAGCGAAGGGGGCGGCGCGTTCCTGGCCGGTGTGCGCTATGGCGAGGGAACACTCTACATGCGTGACGGCGGACGCAGCAAAGTCTACTGGCACGGCCCCTCGATCGGCACCGACGTCGGTGCGGCCGGCTCGCGCACGCTGTTCCTCATTTACAAGCTGCAGGGTCCCGAAGGTCTGTTCCGGAGCTTCACCGGCGTCGACGGCTCGGCCTATCTGGTCGGCGGCATCGGCTTCACCCTCATGAAGGGCGGGCCCGTCGTGCTGGCGCCGATCCGGACGGGATTAGGCCTGCGCTTCGGGGCCAACATCGGCTACGTGCGCTTCACGCCGCGCGCGACCTGGAACCCCTTCTAATAGAGGGCTAATTCGATTGCGATCCCCGGTGCGCGCGGTAGGCGTTGATCATCAACAGCATGGTCTTGGTGATGCGCTCGGAAAAGTTGATGTAGTGCACGACCGGCCAGGCGAGATACCTGTTCACGCCGCCGATGTCGGCGAGGCCGGGCGTCGCCTCGACCGCCAGCCCGCCCTTGAACACCACGCGCGGCGAGAAGGTGCCCGTGATCTTCAGAGGCCCGCGGCTCGTCTCGATCTCGCACTCGGCCGGCTGAGCAGGCGAGGTGAAGACATGCTCGCTCGCCGCGAGGGCCTTCTCGATCGCGGCCCGTGCGATCTTGACCGTGATGGAGCAGCGCGCGCCCATGAGATACCCGCGTGTGAGCGTCTTGAGATCCTCCCGCTCCGCCTCCGTGAGCCAGGCCGGATGCACGCAGTCGATGTCTGCACTCGTGCCCTCGATCAATTGGTAAAGGCATTGCCTCTCGGCAGGAATCTCGGGCGGGGAGAGCGCCATGCTCCCGGCACCGGCGAGCACGAGACCGGCTGCGGTCGAGACGGCGAGGATGCTCGTCCGGCGGCCTCTCCTCATTTCTTTTCGGCTTCCTTCTTCTCGGTTGCAGCCTTCTCGGGAGCTCCCGATGCCTTGGCGGCAGCACTGGCCGCAGCGGCGGCCTTGGCCTCGCGCGCTTTCTTGGCCTTGGCGCGTCTCTCCTCCCTCTCCGCGCGCGCCGCGGCGCCGGGCCCGTAGCTCTCGTTGCACTTCTTGTAGATGAACTTGTTGATCTGTTTGATCATGTTCTTGTGGAAGATGCCGAACGTATCCTCGAGCTTGGCCGCGGCCCAGATCGTGCCCTTGATGTCGTCGGGGCCATCGAGCTCCTCGAGATTGATCCACACCTTGTCGGCACGGCCCGACTTGAACTCGAGCCGGGGCGAGGCCTTGGCCGTGACCGGCTCGAGCTCCCCTTCGCGCTCGACCTCGCAGCGCACGGTCTGATTCGAAACGGAGATGGTGTGCTCGGCCTCGACGAGCGCCGCGATCACGTCGGCCCGGCTCAAGTTGAGGCTGGTCGAGCAGCGCGCGTCGCCGAAGCCCCATTTCACCTTCTTGCTTTCGCCGCCCTTGATGGTGCTAGATGCCCACGTCTTCGTCACCTTGCAGCCGAGGTCGTCGCCGATGGGCTTCTTCTCGAGGATCATCTTGCAGACCTTTTGCTCGCAGGCCTTGAGGGCATCCCATTCCCCGGGCGGCTCCTCGAGTGCGAGCGCTCGCTCGGCCCCGAGCGTGACAATCCCGGCGAGCACGATTGCGGCATGAGCCCGCGCTCCTGGGATGAATTGTCTGTCATCGGATCGCCGTGTCCGCCCCTTCATCCTGCCTGTCCCCATATCGGCCCACCAATCCCATCCACGAGCAAGGTATTGGGCTCGCACACGAATTCGCATCGAATCCGGGCGGAAATGCCAGCCCTCGGCCGGTTGCCGGATGATCTTGGCTCAAGCGGCAGGCTCGCCTCTCCTCATGCCTCGTGGCACCTCAATTGGGAAGGATTGAGGCCGCGAGCCGGCCGGATTGACGATCGAGAACAAGGGTGGTGCGCGTGTTCGTCCCTTGAAGCCCGGCCGGGCTTGGGATACCTACTCGATCCGAAACAACGCCACACTGGGGGAGGACGACAATGGGCATCGACACTTCGGGCGGTCATCCGGCCATGGACTATCCGCAGCACCTCGACACCTACGCGACCGTGCTGCGCCTGACCCGGCTCAGCATCATATTCCTCGCGCTCCTCCTGATCGGCATGGCGTATTTTCTCGTCTGAGCCGACCAGAGATGTGTGGGTCGGAGCCGTCATTTCGACGGGCCGGCGTGGCTCCCGATCCAGGACTTCCGCCAATTGCACCTCGCTGTCGTTGGCCCGGCATGACGGGCAGCCGTTAGCCCGCCGATTGCCAGCACGCGAGAGGACACCCGAGGCTCCATGGTCACGATCGCAGTTACGGCGGAGGGCACGGACGAGCCGCGCGTTGCGGTTTCTCCGGAGACGGTGAGGAAGCTCGTTCAGGCGGGGTGCACGGTTCGGGTGCAGTCGGGGGCGGGGAG
>Ga0233425_10002628_pt1 | contig 34684 bp, 44 predicted proteins | sample Watercolumn_Towu_2_FD_181712 | JGI IMG/M metagenome (GOLD analysis project Ga0233425, IMG submission 181712) | Freshwater microbial communities from Lake Towuti, South Sulawesi, Indonesia - Watercolumn_Towuti2014_140_MG | ecosystem: Environmental > Aquatic > Freshwater > Lake | place...
AGTTTCATATTAATAACTCCTTGGTAAATTTATCTCTATTCTTAAATAAATATTGAACCATTTTTGAGTATTTGCTTAAATGACTTATTTTAGCCCTTTTTGGAGTATTGACAAGCAACCAATAAGCATAACCAAAATCTTCTATATTTGTAGCAATTATTGTGTTTATTAAAATTTTAATTTCTTTTTTAGAAAGTTTTCTATATTCTTGATATTTTTTAATAAAAAATCTTGCCTTTTTTGAATTAAAGCTTTTTTCTTTATTGCTACAGAAATATTGCATGATGATTGCAATATCCCTAATAAAAGCATCATTTATACATCCAACATTTTCAAAATCAAGCACTCCAATAATTTTTTTATTCTTCCAAAGGATATTCTGGGGATTAAGATCTCTATGAATTGGATATTTTTTTAAGGAGTTATAATCTTTAGTGTTTAAATCTTTAAAGATCTTAATAAGCAATCTAGATTCTTTAATGAATATTCTATCTCTCTTATTTTTTTTCTTAGAAATTTTTGAAATAAACCATTTCATTTCATTTATAATTCCATTTCTTCCAAAATCTTTTTGATTAGCTTCTCCATTATATAAACTAGACTTTTCAATAATATTATGAAATCTTGCAACCATTAAAGCAATCTCAGAAAGCTCATTTCTTTCAGGATTTTTATTATGTTTACCTTCTATAAACTTATATAGCCAAAAGAAATCTTTTTTTATTTTAATAAATTCTTTATTCTCTTTAGTTAATAATGGAACCGGAATTTTATATGGAAAACCTTTTTTCTTTAGATAATTCAGATATTTCATTTCAAAATTTATATTTTTTTCTTTAACCCCCATATGAAGCTTTCTTAAAAGATACTTTCCTTTTGTTGTTTTTATAATCCAATTATAATTTACAGCGCCCTCTATTGCTTTTTTATAAGACAAAATGTTTCCAATATTCCAATTGGACATTAATTCTTGGATTTCCATACTCTCATTAAATCTCCCCTAATATATAAACCTATCTAATGAGGTGAAAATTATCACCTCATAAATTTATCTACAGCTTTTTCTTATTTATTTTAACTAAATGGAGGAAAAAAACATGGCAAACGAAACAAACGAAACAGAAAGAAGGATAATAGACCTTATTGCAGCAGATAGGCTTTATAGGCCAGTATCAAGCCTTGGTGGAAAACTGGAAAGAATGAGGCCAAAGCTTGCAGCTCTTGTATCTTTTGCAGGAGACAGCTTTCAAGGGGAAAGAGTTTATGCAAGAGTTGAAACTGGAGTTACAACAAAGTCAAAAGGCATGAGAACTGCAATAGAGCAATTTGCTTCTGAATATCCTGTTCAAGGAGCTGTGCTAAAAGAAATGATTGCAGAACAAAGGCAGGAAAGAGAAACAAACCTTTATTTCGGCATAAATTCTGGATGCAGGCTGGATTCAAGAGATTACATGCAGGTAATGGCAAATCTGGGGTTTAATGAAAGGCAAGCAATAGAGCTGTATCCTGCTTTAATGGATGTAAGCAGAAGAATTGCAAAAGAAAGAGACGAAGAAAGAAGCATTTTAATTGGATAGCCACAAAAAACCAAAAAATTATTTTTATTTTTTAATTTTTAGAAATCGCTAGATTTAAAAGGAAGGAAATCCTAATAAAAATATAAAATGGAGGTTAATATGGTCTGTTGTAAAGATCCTTGGAAGATGTGGCTTTATATCCTGGCTATTATTGTTCTGATTATCGGATTATTTCAATCTGGTGCAGCAATGTGGTCAATGATAGTGCTTGCTATACTTCTTGCAATAGCTAGTGGTTTGATTAAGGGTTCTTCTCATCATAAAGAAGAAGAAGTTGCTGCTCCTAAGGCTAAAAAGAGAAGAAGATAAGCATCTCCTTGTTTTAATTTTTAATTTATTAATTATTTTTTAATTTATTAGTTAGTTTTTTATACTTAGTTTTTCTTTCTTTTTTATGGCATTAAAAAAATTTTATGTGACTACTGCAATAGATTATCCCAATGCAGAGCCGCATATAGGGCATGCATATCAGAAAGTTATAGCAGATGTTTTGGCTAGATGGCATTCTATTCTTGGAGAAGATGTTTTCTTTTTAACAGGAACAGATGAACATGGAAAAAAAATTCAAGAAGTTGCTGAAAAAACAGGAAAAAAGCCAAAGGAATTTGTTGATGAGTTGGCTGAAAAATTCAAAGAAGCATGGAATTCATTAAATATAAAATATAACCGGTTCATCAGGACAACTGACAAAGATCATGAAAAACTTGTTCAGAAGATTATAAAAAAATGTGATAAAAATGGAGATGTATACAAGGGAACCTATGAAGGATTATATTGTGTTGGATGCGAGGCATATTATACTGAAAAAGATTTAGTTGATGGAAAATGCCCTTTTCATAACAGAGAAATATCAAAACTAAAAGAAGAATCTTATTTTTTCAGATTAAGCAAATACCAAAAATTCCTGCTTGATTTATACAAAAAAAAACCAGAATTTATCCAGCCAGAAGAAAGAAGAAATGAAATGATTAATAGAGTTAAAGAAGGGTTAAAAGATTTAAGCATTTCAAGAACAAGCTTTAGCTGGGGAATTCCATTTCCATTGGATAAAAAACACATTGTTTATGTTTGGTTTGATGCTTTGTTTAATTATTTAACAGGTTCTGGAAAAAGTCAAGAATACTGGCCTGCTGATTTGCATTTATTGGGAAAAGATAATGGATGGTTTCATTCTGTTTATTGGCCTGCTTTTCTTAAATCAGCAGGATACGAAATGCCTAAAACCGTTTTTATCCATGGATTTTTGACTTTTAATGGACAGAAAATAAGTAAAAGCTTAGGCAATTCAATTTCTCCAAAAATTTTAGTTAATAAATATGGCGCTGATTCATTAAGGTATTTTATATGCAGAAATTTTGTTTTTGGCCAAGACGGAGATTTTTCAGAAGAATTGTTGATAAAAAGACACAATGATGAGCTGGCAAATAAACTTGGAAACTTGGTTTCAAGAGTTTCTGCTTTAGCAGAACAAAATGAAATTAAAAAATGCGGGAATAAATTACTAAAAAAACTGAAATTAAAAGAAATAAAAGATTTAATGCAAAAATATGAATTTGACAAGGCCCTGAATTTAATTTTTGAATTTATTGATTCTTGCAACTTGTATGTTCAAGAAAAAAAACCTTGGGAGACAAAAGATTCAAAGGTTTTATATGAATTAGCTGACTCAATAAAAGCAATTGCAATTCTTCTTTGGGCATTTATGCCTGAAACGTGCGAGAAAATTGCAAAAGTCTTTAATTTTGACATAAAACTTGAAAATTTAAACAAGCAATTAAAATCAAGCAAGATAAAAAAAGCAGATATTTTATTTAAGAAGATTGAAAATAAAGAGGAAAAGATTAATAAACATGAAGTAATAAATAAAGGAAAGGTTGAGGGTATAATAAAAATGAGCCAAATTGATTTTAAAGAATGGGAGAAACTTGAATTAGTTGTAGGTGAAATTGAAAAAGTAGAAGATATTCATGGAGCTGATAAGTTATACAAATTAGATGTAAATATAGGAAAAGAAACAAGGGTTTTGTGTGCGGGCTTGAAGCAGTTTTATTCCAAAGATGATTTGAAAGGAAGAAAAGTAATTGTTTTTGCTAATTTGACACCAAGAGTTATGAAAGGAATTGAAAGCAAGGGCATGTTATTGGCTGCTGAAAGTGCAGATGGAAAAAGTGTTTCCTTGATACAGCCTGATTCTGAGATTGAGAATGGTGCACGGGTTATGTGAGCAAGTTATAGAGATTTAGTGAAAGTAGAACACGTGTTGATGAAAACATTAGCCAAAACAACACAGATAAAATGTTACATTAATAAAAAGTTAAAGTAAATCCTATTTTCCAAAAATCTTCCAGAAAAAATCAGATAAGAAACTTCTGTTTTTAGCAAGATCTTCTGAAGCTTCTTTCCCAAGAACTTTAACTGCGATTTCATTGTATTTTCTTGCTACTCTTGAATTTGGATGGGTATGTATGACCGCATCTCTTTGATTAACTGATTCTTTAACAGAATCATCTTCAGGAATAACTCCAATTATTGGTGTTTCAAGCATAGATTTTATTGAATTTAGGGGCATTTCATATTTCTTGCCTCTATATCTTGTGATTATAACTCCTTTTACTTCTTTGCCCATTTCTTTTGCTACTTTAATTGCTTTCAAAGCATCTGTTACTGAGGGCATTTCTGGATTAGTTACGATAATTATCTCATCACTTGCCTCAAAACAGGATAAAACTTCATCACCAAATCCTGCTGCTGAATCAAATATGACAAAATCCGCCATTTTTCTAAGCTTGTCTGTTATTGAAGGTAGTGTTTTTGTGTTAAATTTTCTGACTTCTTTTACTGAAAGAGAAGCGGGTATTATTTTTGTTCCTGAAGAATGCTCATAAATTGATTCTCCTATTTCTGCCTTGCCTTTTAAAACATGATTTAGAGTAACTGGAACTATTGGGGCTCCAAGATGAATACCTATATTGGGAGTATTTAAATTTGCATCAACAAGAATCACATTTTGTTTTAATTTATTTAGGGCTGCACCAAGGTTTATAGCAGTAGTGGTTTTTCCTACCCCTCCCTTTCCAGAACTAATTACAATGACTCTTGCCATTTACTGAAGAATATGTTTCACTTCGCTTATAAATCTTTCTAATGTTTCTGAATATTCTTTTAGGGCGTCCATGTTTATTTCTATAATCTTGTCTCCTTCGATAATTTTAAGATTTACGTTCTTTCTGAACTCTCCTTCTCTTTTTTTTGTAAGCTCGGGAAGTCTTTTAAAAAAGATGTAAAGAGGTATTGCTTCTTGAATTGCTTTTTCTTTCTTAAAATAAAGTTTCATAAATTCAAGCCGTTGTTTTGGACTTTCCGGCAGATTTGGAAGCTTTTTCTTCTTTTTTGCATTTAAAAGAAGTGCGTCAAAGCATAATTCAATCATACTTTTCCACCTTGCAAGCAGATTTAGAATTACATCACAGGTCTTTGTATATTTCAAGCTTACATATAATAAATGATCTGCACTTGTTTTTTCTTTTAATATTTCTTCCAGCATATAATAAACCTTGCCCAAAAATTTACAGTATAGGTGTGAAGCTCTGAACCTTTTTATATCTTTCTCTTTTAAATAAGAAATCGTTTATTCTCGATAAAAGACTACTTCTTTAATTCGATTATTGCTAAAGCAATATCCCCATTATTCTCTTTTAAGAATTGCATAACTTCTTCTTTTTTTGCTCCTGTTTTTTCTATTACCATTTTAATATCCTGTTCATTGAATGACTCATTTTCTTCAAGTCTTGCTTCTCCTGTAATTTGAAAGCTTTCCTGACCCTGCATATTAATTTTAATTACAGAAGGCTCATCAATGATTATATTCTCATCTTCAAGCTCAATTATAACTCTTTTTGCATCTATTGTCTGCTGGGCTATACCCATCTTTTTCATCATTCCTTCTATCTGCTTTGGGTTGATTTTTCCAAACATGTTATTTTAAATTATGCTAGATTTAAATAGATTGTGCTTTACATTAATAAATAAATTTAGATTATTAAAAGGATAGTTTTATTCTATAGGGAAAAAAATTCTCAAAGAAAGAACAAATGCAATAACTACGACTATTGCTAAAACCACCTGTGTTGGTGTTAACTTTAGCTTAGAATCGTACTCTTCTTTGAATCTTGTAAGCCCGCCCATTCCAGAGGGCATATTTATTTCTCCAGCCATGTTTATAGAAAACACTGGAGATTTATAAGGCTTTTGATTTTATTTTCTTTAGAACTTCGTCTTCATTTTTTCTTGATTTTCCGTGTGTTTGGCCAAATCTAACAAGTATATAATTTATTGAACGCCAATATCTTCTTGGGAATAACTTTTCTAGATCTTTTTCAACTTTATGCGGGTTGTGCTCTTTTGTCCAACCCAATTTGTGAGAAATTCTGGCAACATGAGTATCTACTCCGATTACTTGTTTTTTATGAGCCACTGCAAGATAAACATTTGCAACTTTTCTTCCAACACCCGGAAGTTCCAGCAAATCTTCAATTTTATCGGGTATTCCATTTTTTATAATTATCTTTGCTGTTTGAAGGATATGTTTTGATTTTGTTTTATAATAATTTATCGGGCGGATTATTATCCTTACCTCTTTTAATTTTGATTCTGCAAGTTTTTTTAATGTTGGAAACTTTTTATACAGGATATTTGATATTTCAATTGTCTTTGCGTCTTTTGTTTGAGCGGATAAAATTGTTGAAATTAATACCTTCCATGGCTTGTTCCATTCTGCTGCAAGTCTTATATTTGGGGTTATTTTATCGAGATATCTAAGTTGTTTTATTGCAGTCTTTGAATTCATGCTATTAACAGACCACAAAAACTTTTAAACATTGTTAAATTGAATAACAGATGGATAGCCTGAAAGAATATCAAAATAAAGTAAACAATGCATTAAAGGGATTTTTAGAAAAGAAAGCAGAAAAAGACGGCGGGTATTCTGAAAAAATAAAAGAATTGATTGAGAATGTTGCTGAATTTAATATGCGTGGGGGGAAACGGATAAGGCCTATTTTGATTATTTTTTCATATAAATGCTTTAAAGATGATGATAAAATAATTGATGCTGCAATATGTATTGAACTTATGCAGGCATATCTACTTATTCATGATGATATTATGGATAACAGCAACTTAAGAAGAGGAAAACCCTCTATGCATAAAATATATGAAAAAATATTTGGAGAGCATTTTGGCCTGTCGATGGCGGTGCTTGCAGGAGACCTATGCAACCATTATGCTTATGATTGCATTTTAGAAAGCAAATTTAATGATAATGAAAGAATTAATGCAATTAGGTATATTAATTGGATTGCGAATAGAGAGATTTATGGACAAACACTCGATGTTTTTCCTGGATTTGAAAAAATAACAGAACAAGAGATACTAAAAATTTATGAATTAAAAACAGCAACATATACTTCCCAGGGTCCAATTTATATTGGGTGCACTTTAGCAGGCGCTCCAAGAGGCGAGGTAGAAAAAATGCAGGGATATGCCTATAATCTCGGTATTGCTTTTCAATTACAGGATGATTTAAATGGCATTTTTGGAGAAGTTAATGGAATGGGAAAGCCCAATGAATCGGATATTAAAGAAGGAAAGAAGACCCTGGTTATTGCAAAAGCTTTAGAAATGGCTGATAAAAAAGATAAAGATTTTTTATTGATAAATTATGGCAAACAAGACATAACTGAAGGGAATACGGATAAAATAAGGGAAATTATAAAAAAATGCGGTGCTTTTAATTATTGCAGGGAAAAGTTTTATGAGCTGATTGAGAATGGAAAGAAAGAAATAGGTAAAATGGATTTGAGAGAGGATGGAAAGAAATCCCTTTTAGAACTTGCTGACTATGTTAAAAGCCTTTTATGATTATTTGCCAAAATTTCTCTTTCTATTTTTAAATTCTCCTAAAGCTGAAATTAAGTCTTCTTTTGTAAAAGCTGGCCACATTTTTTCCAGAAAAATCCATTCTGAATAAACAGATTGCCATAGAAGGAAATTAGAAGTTCTAATTGCATTTCCTGTTCGGATTATTAAATCCGGCTCGTCTTTAAGCCATAATGCGTTTGTTATATCTTCTTCTGTGATTTTTCCATCTTTGTTTTTCAATTTGTTGAAAGCGTGAACTAATTCCAGTCTGCCACCATAGGAAAAACAGAAATTCAACAGGAAATTATTATATTCTTCTGTTTTTTTCTCTAATTCCAAGGCAAGATTTCTTAAACTTTCGGGGATTAAGGATAAATCTCCTATAAATCTAATTTTTACTCTGTTATCGTGTATTTTTCTGCTATTCAAAAACTTTTTAAAATATCTTTCGATTATTTCAAATAGAAATTTTAATTCAATAGAGTCTCTTTTTAAATTTTCAGTAGATAAGGTGTAGATTGTGACTTCTTTTATTCCCAGCTCCTTGCACCAATCTAAAAAATCTTCAACTTTTTCTGCTCCAGATTCATGCCCTTTGTAAGACAGCATGCCTTTTTCTTTTGCATATCTTCTATTCCCATCAATGATAACTGCGAGATGATTTACTTTCTTTTCTTCACTCATTATAAAGGGGTGTTTTTTTAGTTTTTAAGTATTATGGAAAGCCACTTCTTTTCTTAGAAAGAAAAGAACTAGGCTTCCTAGAAAGAAAAGATAATAATAAAAATTAAGATAAATATTTAAATAACCCTTTTCATTAAATATTATTATGGTAAATCCAAGTAAAGCAAATGATCCCCGATTTAGAAAAAAATGGGATCGTGCTGGAGCAATTAGTCCTTCTTTTAGAAATCCTGTTCCTCCAGAATCTTACTCCCCAGAGACAGATAAGCAACACCAGGAATGGCAAAAATGGTATAGAGAAAGATTAGTAGAGCGGGGAAATCTCTCTCCAACAGAGATTAATGCCCTTATGAGATTTAAGACTCGTAAGTGGCCATCAACACCCCAATCCCAAGTTAGATATGCCTATCTAGATGTTAAAGCAACCTACCCTCAAGTTGCAGAGAGAATGAAAGCAGATACCGACCCTCTATTAAAGAGAGGGATTAAAAGTGTAGAGGATGTTAAATCATTATGTCAGGCATTATATCGACATACTTCTAATTTTTTAATAAGATTTAAAGATCAATACTATGGTATGACAAATAATCAATTTGGTACATCTCATGAATTGGCTAGATCCCATCATATTCTTCCTCCCTGAAAAAAGGATTAAATTTATTTTTAAAATATTGCCAAATTATTAATGCATAAATGCAAATTTGTGCTTATGTAAGAATTATTTGAAATTGAAAACTTTTATGAAAAAGTCCCACTACAAGCTGAACTAAACTTATAAATCCAATCACAAACAAGAAAACTGATTTTTTAGTTTTTAAGTATTATGGAATAAGAAGCTAGTTGGGTTTTTGTACCAAAAAATTTGAATGATTGCAAAACTCCGGCAATAACAATTGGATAAATATGCACGAAAGTATTAGAGCCTTGCTTCTATTTTATTTTAATAATTAATTAATATAATTTATTCTTGATAGAGAAGGTTATTTTGTTGGAAAGCCTAATTGGTCTGGATTTAGGCAAATAAAATAGTTATTTTAGAAGATCTTTTTATTTTCTTAATCCGGCAGAATTCTATAAGAAGAATAGGGTATCTGATATTTCAACATTCTTGCTCTGCTTGGAATTGATTTAGCAAAATTAACTGCTTCTCTTTTTAAAAAACGATATGTTCCTAATGGATTGCATACGATATCTCCTGCTAAATTAACCAAAACAGAAGATGCAATCAAAACTCCTGAAATAATTGGATGCTCTTTTAATTCCCATTCTGCTTTTATAACTGTTTTTTCTATGCTTGAAACCATATTAATCTTCAGATTTTATTTCTTTAAAGCCAGTATATTTCCATAAAACTTCTGGTATTTTTATGCTTCCATCTACTTGCTGATTGTTCTCAATTAGAGATATCATTAACCTTGGCAAGGCTAAGCCAGAGCCATTTAATGTATGGATAAATTTAATTCCATCTTTTCCTTGATATCTTGTATTCATTCTTCTCGCTTGAAAATCCCAGCAATTTGAACATGAAGATGTTTCCAAATACCTGTTAAGTGCGGGGGACCAAACTTCTAAGTCATATGTTTTTGATGAAGCAAAGCCTGCATCTGCTGTTGCAAGCAAAATTCTTCTGTAAGGCAATCCAAGCAATTCTAAAATTTTTTCTGCATTTGAGGTCATTTCTTCAAGCATTTTCTCTGAATCTTCTTGAGAGCAAAGGTATACCATTTCAACTTTCTCAAATTGATGTAGCCTGAAAAGGCCTTCTTCCCCTGCCTTTCTTCCTGCTTCTGTCCTATAACATTCTGTGAAAGCACAAAACTTTTTTGGAAGGTCTTTTTCATTTAAAGTTTCATCTGCATATATATTTGTTACAGGAACCTCTGCTGTTGGGACTAAAATCAAGTCATCATTTGTTTTGTATAACTGGTCATCAAATTTTGGAAGGTTTCCTGTTCCAAAAGCTGAATTTCTATTAACCATTTGAGGAGGATTTATTTCTGTAAATCCATTTTTTTCATGAAAATCCAGCATAAATTGAATTAATGCTCTTTGTAACTTTGCACCTTTTCCTTTTAATATGTAAAAACCTGCTCCTGCTATTTTAACTGCTCTTTTTATGTCAATTATGTCCAATTTTTCCATTAATTCAAGATGGGCTTTTGGATTTTTTATCTTTATTATCTTTCCGCCTTTTTTTACTTCTTTATTTAATGAGGCGTCCCCTACAGGAACATCTGATCTTTGTATATTTGGAATTCTTGAGATTAGATCATCTAATTCTGCCTTTAATGATTTTTCCTTTTCTTCATTTTCAGCTAATTTTTGTGGTATTTCTTTTGCTCTTTTTAGAAAATGTTCAATTGGTTTTCTGTGTTTTTTTGCTTGGTTTATTTCCTCTGAAATCTTGTTTCTTTCTGCTCTAAGAAGGTCATCTGTTTGTTTTAAAGCTCTCCACTCTTTATCTATATCTGCAATCTCAGAAATATCAATATCATACCCCCTGTCCTTGCATGATTGTTGAACAAGTTCTGAGTTTTCTCTGATAAGTTTTATATCTATCATATAAAAAACAGGTGTAATGGATTTTTAAAGTTTATTAAGGACTTGTGGGATTGCTTGGAGTCTTAGGTGTGTGGGCTTTCAAAAGAAAATCTGCAACTAATTCTGAATCTGGTTCAGAGATTGTAATATCAAAGAAGGGGGCATATTCTTCTCTAACTAATCTTGCTATTCCTTGTTTATCTAAAGACTGACCTGGTCTTCTTGAAATATCCAGTTTGACTTCCTGTTGAAATGTAAATCTATCTTGAATAGTAAGATCTCTATAATCTCTTCTTCTTGAGGGCTCTGCTTTTTTTACAGAATTTGCTAGTGCAAAACATACTCTCCAATCTGTTTCTGCTCTGTAATCTGTATTTGGTCTTGCATACATTTTAACTCACTCCAAAAACAATTTTGTGGTTTTTAAAGCTTTTGCATTAGATTTATTAATAAGGAATATTTGGCTATAACATGAGAAAAGAAAAAATGACTCCCAAACAGATTATTGTTTTAATTATTTTAATTTTAATTATACTTAGTTTTTCCTGGGCGATTTATAATTTTTATAAAGAAGATATGAGCTTTAATGCAAATGTAATTAAATCTGTTAGGCCAAAAATAACTTCTGTTGATGCAAAAGCTATTGCTTATCTTTTGTCTGATATTGGGGCTGGGAAGCTACATAAAAACACTCTTGGATTTGAAAAACCAATAATATGTATAAAAACAGAGAAAAAAGATTATCTTTGTACTATTAGTAAAACAATTGATGTAAAAGAACAAAATTGTTCAAAACAAGATATTAATATAAAAACAACGAATCAGGAAATTTTGAATGCCTTAAGCGGAAATGTTAAAACATATATCAAAGACTCTGTTTTAAATGAAAAAACAGAAGTCGAGTTGGTTGCAGGAGAAATAGAGCTGTTTGCTAAAGGTTATATGGATCTTTATAATACTCTAAATTAGTAATTAGTGATTCTGTATCTACTGCCCATGGACGAAAAATTTGGGAAACCTTTATAAGCTGATTATGCAATATATATGTTATAAAAATATAAATTAAAATATATACATTAAAGGAGCAAATAAAAACATGATAGAAGAAAAACACGATAACTTTGATCTTTTCTTTAGACGAAAGCCTGCAATGATGCTTATTGCATTAAAGAGAGTTTCAAGAGCTAAATATGGCTCTATTTTGGCTAAAGAGGTTGACTGCACTTACAGCCACGCAGTAAAGATACTTCAAACCTTAGAAGAGTTAGGACTTGTAGCTTTTGAGAAAAAAGGAAGAATTAAGATAGTCAAGCTTTCTAAAAAAGGAATTGAAGTTGCGGACCATATAGAAGCTATCAAAAAGATGGTTGAGTAGCCTCTTTTCTTTTTACAAAAAAGAAAATTAGGCTTTCAAAAGAAAAAGTAAGATAGTTGGGTTTCTCTGAAAGAAATAGAACAAGTCTTAATGGGGGAAGAAAGCCAGAGCAACACAAAAAAGGCAGAGAGGCATTAATTAAGGAGTCCCACCAGTTAATTCGCTTCGCTCATAAATAGTTGTCCCTCAAGACAATTATTCAATTGAGATATTATTTATTAATGAACTTGGAGACATTTTGCTGTCTGATGTGCAGTTGCCAATGCCCGTTTTATTACCTGATTGTTGGGAAGCGCCAGCTGACCACAAGATTTTAACGAAGTGCAAAAATACGTGAGCATTGATAAAGATTATATACTAACATTTACAGGCGGGGAGGATGTCACTTATTCTGATATTGATTTTTAAAGATTATGGACCCGAGGGGATTTGAATACCTCATGAGTTTCTCACTCGGGGGATAAAATCATAATTTTATCAATTTTTTTATCTGCGGATAAATTTTATTAAAGAAAGAATATACTTTCTCAGCATAATCTTTATTAAATATTTTGCCATAATAGGTTATTGAATTTCTAAAATATCTAATCTCATTTAGAAAAGATACTTCCTCTCTAGAAAACTTTAATTTTGCTAAATAAGAGACTTCTGCCTCGTGTGCATAATAGCCAGAAGACGTATATCCGTTTAAGAGAAGATTAGCTCTTATTAGCTCCATAATTATATCATAACACTCTTTTATTATTCCGTTTGCATTCTTATCATTTATTCCAGCCAATGCAATCCATTCTTTTAATCCTTCTAAAGAATTCTGAGCTTCATTTACAAGAAATCCTGCCTTATTTTTATTTATTAAAACTTTCTTAATTGTTCCATCATTTACATATTCTTCGAAGGTTTTTGCCGGCTCCATAAATCAAAACTTCCACTTAACAATATTCCTCCAAGAAGATTGCTCTTTAAATATATATGCATATCTTTCCATGTTTTATAAAAATTAATATTTATTTCTCTCAATAAAATCTTTTCAAAGTTTGATAAATTGATTTCTTTTCTATCACTTCCAATTATAGCTATATCTATATCTGAACGACTTTCTGTAGGTAATCCAAACCAAGTATCTTCCCCAAGAGAATAACTTCCAAAAAGAACAATAGTACAACCAGGAAACTCATTAAATAGAAAGTTATGCAAGCCAGATTCATAAATCTGCCTTAAATTTTCAACTCTTTTTAATTGTATAACTTTTGGGTTATCTCTATTAAGTTCTATTGAGAAAAGATTAAATGGCTGTGATCTTTTTATCTTTATTATTTCTTGTTTTTCCAATAGTTTTAATGCATTAGAGACAGCAGTAGGAGAAACCTTTAATGCTCTTGCTATCTCTCTCAAATTTAGCCTATGCCCTGCCTTCATACACAGAAACCTGAAAATTTCTGTTTGTAATCGTGTCCATTCTTCTTTATACATGTCCATATTAATTAACACGTATTAACTTAGGTTTATAAATCTTGTGATTTAAACCCTATTATGCATTAAAATTCAACCTCTATGCTATTTCACTTTGTTCAATAGCATTATGGACCCGAGGGGATTTGAACCCCCGGCACCCGGATTTCTCCTCTTAATCCTATCTCTAGGGAAAGTAAAGCTTAGGAAACCGTTAGGTTTCATTAGCTAAGAGTCCGGTACTCTGACCAGGCTGAGCTACGGGTCCATATAAAAATAGTGTGTTTGAACATTTAAAAATATGTTTATTTGACGTTTTAAAGATCTGTCAAAAAACAACCTCTTGCTAAATTTAGATTTTAATAGTTAAAATAAAAACAAAAAAGATTATTATTCTGATTCTTCCTCATTATCAACTCCTTCTCCACGGATAGAAGAAAATGCAGTTCCCAATGGAGAAAACTCAATATAATCTCTAATTATTCTTGCTGAACTCTTTATAGTTGAAGCTAATTTTATGGGGGTGTATAATAATCTTACGGGAGTGTAAAAAATCCAACCACAAAGAGCTTCTAACTGAAGAGCTCTTTCAGATACTGAAAGTTCAGGTTCATGACCAAAAGCATCTCTATGTGTCTGACGGATTTGAGATAATCGAGGATTCCATGAAAATATGTGCTTATCATAAAGAAGCCGGTAATATTTAGCATAGTCTTCTTCTTTTTTGGCTGGATCTTCCATAATTGTTATGCTAAAATAAGATTTTTAAGCATTGCTCTGGCCAATTATCTATATTTCTATCAAAAATAATTATCGAGGTCTCATTTCTGGATTGAGATAATAACACATTAAAAGTTTTCTCCCTTCATCATATTCCTGATTTAATTCAAATCCCAGTCTTTCATATAATGTTCTTGCTTTAATATTTTTAGTAAATACAGATAATTTAACAACATCATCTTCTCTTGCCCTTGCTCTTGAAATTGAATCTAAAATTAGTTCTGTTCCAATTCCTCTGCCACTAATTTGAGCCATAACCCAATTAATTACCGCCATCTTAACTACAAAATCTTCTCCTTGATATTGATCTGGCTCTTCAACTAAAATCCCATCTAAGGATGGATTAAAATGCCCGACAAATCTTTTTTCTCCTCTTGGGTGTAGATTTGCTAGAATATACTCTTGAGTATATTTTTGAGATGCTTCTACAATTGAAGTTCCATGGTCTAGTTGGGCTAAATCTTTCAATCTTGCCTGCAATATTCCCACAAATGCAGGAACAATTGCTTGATCTTCCAGCCCGAGTACTCTGCAATCTGCCATATCAATTTATCAGAACTCTTTTTCCTTTTCCAGGCAAAAATATTAAGAAATAAAGATTTTAAAGGTTATTGTTTAGCGATACTCGGGCCAAAGAAAGAAAATTTATTTTTTAGGAAGAAAACCTAAGAAGAATAGAAAAAATAGAAAAAACAAATAATATAATCTTGAGGTTATATTCCCTAAAAATCCCAAGAAACCAAGGAATCCCATAAATCCCCTTTGATTATATTTTGATACCACGTTATCTTTAATAAGGAGAATTATTTAAATCTTTCTCTGATATCTAAAGATTATATATATTTCCTCAACTTTATCTATATTCCCGCCAAGTATGGTTGCACTTTTTACACCTGAAGAACTTGGTTTCTGCTTCATCACCTGATCTTGTTTGAGATGTCCAGAAATATGCTTCTTTTGAACCGCACTTTTTACAATCTGCTTCAACTATTGGAAGAACATCGAGATCTTTTTCTTTTACAATGCCAATTTCCTGCTTCTCATTGACTTTTTCCTTTATTTCCAGTTTAATCTTTTCCTTTGTAGAATAATTGCATCTAGGACAACCGAAGTTTTTTGTTTTCTGAATCAGAATTGAACCACATTTTGGACAAAATTGCATTTTGCTTCTTTTTTTAACTTAATTTATTTTTATTCTATATGGAAGAGATATATAAATGTTTGGATTTTGTTATTTGCAAAATCCTTTTTCATTTGGAGAGCGCGAGAATTCGAAGAAGATAAGCTTTGCCCATCCAAGGAAAGGGACTCGAAAAGATGCTTTTCCTACAAGCTGTTCTTCTTTTATATTTGTTTCATCCACTCCGGCAATATTATTATTTTTTGTTAATTGGGCGATATTATGATCTCCTTTTGTCTGCAAAGGATTTAATGAAATAACTCTATGAATTATGGGATTTACTGATGATGCCTTGAAAATAATGACATCGCCTACTTTTAGATTTTTGGGGCGGGTTACAAGAATTATATCTCCTTTTGAAAGCCCATTTCTAAAACCCCATGATTTTGTATTTTCATAAGTCAGATTAAATTGCGAATAGATTGGATTCTGTATTACATCTTCTAAATTTGTTGTATGATACATTGAACAAGATTCAACAATAACTAAAGGCATCATTGAACCTGTTAAAAGAGCCATAACTGGGAAAAAAACATATTTTATAATTAAGAAGGCAAGAATCAAATCAACTATAAAACTTGTCCAGGTATCTGCTTTGAGAAATTTCCAGATTTTTTTAAAAGTTTCTTTTGTTTTTTTTATAAACTCTTTCATTCTATTATTTACTTTTACTAATATATAAATGTTGAGAATAATAATACTTAAAAGTTTACATTTTAATTAAGATTATGGATAAACACATAATTAAAGAGTTAAAGGAGATATGGGATTCTAGAAATATTGATTTAAAGAAAAAATCTTATTTGTTATATGAAAATGAGTGGCTTGGAAATAAAGCATTAACTTGGAATTCTCTTTCTGAAATACAAAAAAGCGGCTGGAAAGATTGTATATGTATAAGAAGCGGGAAAGGAATTGCTAGATGAAAAACAAGATTTAATATTCCTATTGAAAATGCAGAAGAAGTTATTAATGAGATGTTAAAAGATGGTATGAAGATAGAAGAGTTAAAGTTTAATCAGTTAATGCCTGATGAAAACCTAACCATTCAAGGAGAAATAATGTTGACTGAAAGGGGGATTTATTTATTGTATACTACAATAAAAAAACCAATGCTTTGGGCTTTCAAAGAAGAAGTCTTGCATGCGTGGGGATTAAAGGCAAAATCAATTTTAGAGTATTATTTATCTCCAGTTAGTTTAGAAGAAGTTTATTTATTATTAAATCAATTTTCAGATTGTGTTGTTGAATTTTCTTCTTATTCGTGTTTAGTTGGAAATTTGCCAAATAGAAATACTGTTATCTGGGAAGTAAGAGGATATTAAAAGAATGCAATAATGTTTAAAAACTTTAAAAACTAATTTTATATAAAAAGCATGAAACCAAGAGATTTAGCATTGGCAAAAAGAGTAGAATTAGAAAGAGCTATAAGATTATATGCTCTTAGAGTTCCTTTAGAAGAAAGTCCTGCTGGGCTTTGGGGTTTTAGAAGATTAGAAAGGTATGGGAAAATTCCTGAAAAAGAAAGAACAGGATGCCATATTTATAAAATTCAACCTAGTGATTTAGATAAAACTTATTTTATGCTAAGGTGGGGGCAAGAATGGGCAAGGCCTTATTTAGAAAGTTTTGTTAGGGATTGGCATGATGAAACAGATAACTCGCCAGGATTATTTCGTGCTCAAATAACCTGCTCTCCATTGCTTGCTAATGCAGAAGGAAGGGTTTTAATTGATTCTGGAACTCATGCACCTGATTTAGTTTTGCCTAATGAGGATAAATTTGCAGGGATAGTTAGAGATTTTTTATTGCGTTATAATCTAAGTCCTTCTGATTTTGATAAATTTGATTTAAATGGCCGGCTTGAAGTTGCTCGTGCAGCATTATTTGATTTATCCTGGAAACTTTCTATTAGGAGAGCACTTTCTGAAGATTAAATCTTTTACCAGCCTTGCACATTAATAGGTACATTTTTTGTGCAAAGCCAATTATATAGAAAGATTTATAAAGTATACATTTATCTGTGTATACATGAGGTGTATATCTAGAACGAAGTTCTAGGATTCCTAATAGGATACAATCGGAGATAAAACACAAAAACAAAATGGCTAATGATTTATTTGACAACAAGATACTCTGCAATGAGTGCAATAAAGAAATGAAGAAAGTTTTAATTTCTAAAAATGGATTTAATTTAAGAGCAGCTAAATGCGAAAAATGTGGAGAGACGATAATTCATCCGCAAGATAAAATTGAATATGAAAATTTTGTTAGATTAAAACAAAAAGAATATGATGTTAAAATGAGGATGGTTGGAAATTCTTATACTGTTTCAATTCCAAGAGAAATTGTTGATTTTATGCAAGAGCAGGAAGAAAAGATGAACAGCATGGTGAGGCTTTGTTTTGAAGATTTTGGAAAAATAAGCATGAGATTTAATCCAGAAGATGAAAATGAAATCAAAACAAATGAAAATCATAAATCAAGGATTGTAAAAGCAAAAGAAGTTCAAGTGATAAAAAATGGAAAGCCGGTTTATCATGCAAGGCAGTTTTTTGATTCAAAACATCCTGAAAACAATCACACAAGAATATTTAAATCAAAGAATGCAGAAAATCAGGAGTCTGAAGAAAATGACAATTGAAAAGAAAATAGATAATAGATTAAGAGTAGTAGAAGCATTGCAGGACGATGCTTATCGTGGGGTAGCAAGAGTTGATACAGAGGTAATGAGAAATCTGGGAATTACAAGAGGAGATATAATTTTAATAAAGGGCGAGAGAGAAACTGCTGCAATTGTTGACAGGGCTTACCCCGCAGATGTGGGTGAAAGTATAATTAGAATAGATGGTATTATAAGAAAAAATGCAAAAACTGGAATTGGGGAATATGTTGAGATAAAAAAGGCAGATGTAAAAGAAGCTAAGAAAATTACAATTGCCCCTGCCCAGCCAGGCATAATGATTCAGGGAGATCCTGAAAGTTTTAAGCAGGGACTTTTAGGCAGAGTAATTGTCAAAGGGGATATAGTTGTCCTCGGGGGGGCAAGAAGAAAAAAAGATTTTGGGGGATTTGAAGAAGAGGGCTTATTTGGAGATATGGGTGAGATTTTTTCTCAAATGGGGTTGGGATTCCCGGGGTTTGCACAATTAAGATTTATGATTGTTTCTACAAATCCTGCTCAATCAGTTGTTGTAAGCGAAAATACCCAAATTTCTTTATCACCAAAAGCAGTTGAAATAAGCGACTCAACAGCAAACATACAAGTTACATATGAAGACATAGGTGGATTAACAGATGAAGTTAAAAAAATAAGAGAAATGGTTGAATTGCCGTTAAAGCATCCTGAAATTTTTGCTAGACTTGGAATAGAGCCTCCAAAAGGTGTTTTATTGCATGGCCCTCCTGGAACAGGCAAAACTTTGTTAGCAAAAGCTGTTGCAAATGAAAGTGATGCACATTTTATTTTGTTAAATGGGCCAGAAGTAATGTCAAAGTTTTATGGAGAAAGTGAAAAGAAAATAAGAGATATTTTTGAGGAAGCTGAAAAATCAGCACCATCAATTATATTTATAGATGAGATAGATGCAATTGCGCCTAAAAGAGAAGAAGTTTCAGGTGAAGTTGAAAGAAGAGTTGTCTCACAATTATTAACTATGATGGATGGCTTAAATTCAAGAGGAAAAGTAGTTGTTATAGGAGCTACAAACAGACCAAATTCTTTAGATCCTGCATTAAGAAGGCCGGGCAGGTTTGATAGAGAAGTTGATATTGGTGTTCCTGATAAAAATGGAAGGCTGGCAATTTTAAAAATTCATACAAGAAATATGCCTTTAACTAAAGATGTTAAGTTAGAAGAATTGGCTGGGAGAACACATGGATTTGTAGGTGCTGATATAAATGCATTAGCAAAAGAAGCTGCTATGTCTGTTTTAAGAAGACTGCTCCCAAAATTGAAACTAGATGAAGATGAAGAGATTCCTAAAGAAATATTAGAAGAATTAAAGATATCTGACAAAGATTTTATAGATGCATTAAAAGTTGTCAGACCTTCTGCAATGAGAGAAGTTTTAGTTGAAACACCTAATGTAAAATGGGAAGATGTAGGAGGAATTGATAAAGCAAAATTAGAGTTAAAAGAAGCAATTGAATGGCCTATGAAATTTCCTTCTTCATTTGTAAGAATGGGAATAAGGCCTCCTAGAGGAATTTTATTATACGGCCCTCCTGGAACAGGAAAGACATTATTGGCTAAAGCTGTTGCAAAAGAATCTGAAGCTAATTTTATACAAGTTAAAGGGCCAAGTTTATTATCAATGTGGGTTGGAAAGAGCGAAGAAGGAGTAAGAAAAATATTTGAAAGAGCAAGGCAAGTTGCACCATGCATTATATTTTTTGATGAAATAGATTCTTTGGCATCAAAAAGAGGATATGATTCTGGAGCAAAAGTAACTGAAAGAGTTTTAAATCAGTTATTAGCTGAAATGGATGGATTAGAAGAATTAAATAATATTATTGTTATAGGTGCTACAAACAGGCCAGACATGTTAGACTCTGCATTAATGAGACCGGGCAGATTTGACAGAATTGTTTATGTTGATGTTCCTGATGAACAAGGAAGATTATCTGTATTAAAGATACATACAAAGAATATGCCCTTGGATAAAGATATTGATATAAATAGAATTGCAAAAGAAACAGAAGGTTATACTGGAGCTGATATAGAAGCATTATGCAGAGAAGCTGCTATGCTTTCATTAAGAGAAAATATAGAAAATAAATTTGTGAGGAGAAAGAATTTTGATGAGGCTATGAATAAAGTAAGGCCAAGTGTATCAAAAGGAGATGTAGAAAGATATAAAAAGATAGAAGCTGAATATCTAAGAAGCGCAAAAGCAGCCTTAGAATCAAATTCCAGCTACTTAGGATGAGAAAATGAGAGATGATGATTTTTTTAATAGCCCGTTTGATGATATATTCAGCCAGTTTTTTGGCCAATCTGGCGGAAGAATAAGAAAAGCAAGAAGAAGTTTTAATGAAGATGAAGAAGAATGGGATGAAAGCGAGGAAGACAACAGGAAAACAGATTATATTGATTATGAAGATAAAGTTTTCTTAATTTTTGAATTGCCGGGATATGATGATAAAGATTTGAAGATAGAATTAAAAGATAAAACTTTAATTATAGAAGTAAAAAAGAGGGGGGAATGCAAGATGCAAGACTACTTGTCAAAGAAATTATGCAAAGGAGAGACAATTAAGAAAACTCTTCAGCCATTTATAGACTTGAAAAGTATGAAACATTCATTTAAAAATGGAATATTGGAGGTTATGTTTAAGAAGAAATAAGATGGCAGAACAAAACAAAAAATTCCAGCTTGAAGTAGCTGAATCTCTTCAGGGAGATATAGAGAAAGGAATTGCAAGGATTCATTCTTCTGTTTTGTCAAGTTTAAACTTGACATCAGGGGATATAGTTGAGATAAAAGGCAAGCAAGCTTGCCTTATCAGATTAATTCTTGCTGGTGAAAAAACTAAAAAAGATGCAATTAGAATAGATGGAACAACAAGAGCAAACATAGGAACTTCAATAGGTGAAAAAATTGAGGTAAGTTTAGTAAAAGTGCAGAATGCCGATTCTGTAACACTATCGCCATTGCAGGAAATTGGATTTTCAGATGACCCTACTGAATATTTTCATAATAAATTGCTTTCTCGCCCATTAGTTTTAAATCAGAAATTAGTAATAGATGTTTTTGGAACTAAACTTGGATATATTGTAACAAAAGCACTGCCTAAAGGAAATGTTATAATTACCCCTGCTACAAAAATTACTGTTTCAGATGAAGTTCATTCTGGTGAAATTAGAGCAACAGGTGTTTCTTATGAAGATATAGGTGGTTTGAAGAATGAAATAGAATCAATAAGAGAGATGGTTGAATTGCCTATGAAACATCCAGAAGTTTTTCAGAAATTAGGAGTTGGAGCACCTAAAGGTGTTTTGCTTACTGGCCCTCCTGGAACAGGAAAAACTTTGCTGGCAAAAGCTGTTGCAAATGAAACAGATTCAAGTTTCTATTCTATAGCTGGGCCTGAAATTATGTCAAAATATTATGGTGAAAGTGAGAAACATATTAGAGATATATTTGAAAAAGCACAAAAAAATGCGCCTGCGATTATATTTATAGATGAGATTGATTCAATTGCACCTAAAAGAGGAGAGGGTGTTGATCAAACTGAAAAGAGAATTGTTGCTCAATTATTAACTTTAATGGATGGATTAAAATCAAGAGGACAATTAGTTGTAATGGCTGCTACAAATAGGCCTGAAGATATAGATGAGGCATTGAGAAGGCCAGGCAGGTTTGACAGGGAATTAAGAATAAATCCTCCTGATGAAAAAGGAAGAAAAGAAATTCTGCAAATTCATACAAGAGGTATGCCTTTAGATAAAGATGTTGTATTTGAAGAAATAGCTAACAAGACAATTGGGTTTACAGGAGCAGATATAGAAGTTTTATGCAAAGAAGCTGCTTTAAAATCAATCAAGCCTTATTTTTCTGATTTAAAAAATATGCAGGAAAAAGTTCCAACTGAAATTTTAGACAAGATAAAAATCTCAAGGCAGCATTTTATAGATGCTTTAAGAAATGTTGAGCCAAGTGCAATGAGAGAAGTTTTAATTAATAAACCTCAAGTATACTGGGACGATGTAGGTGGTTTGGAAGAAGCAAAAGAAAAATTAAGAGAGTTAGTTGAGTTGCCTTTAATACGCCCTGATTTATTTAAGAAAGCGGGAATAAAACCATCAAAAGGAATTTTGCTTACAGGCGGGCCAGGAACAGGAAAAACTTTATTAGCTAAAGCTGTTGCAACAGAAGCAAATGCAAATTTCATAGCTGTTAAAGGCCCTGAACTTGTGTCAAAATGGGTTGGCGAGAGTGAAAAGCATGTTAGAGAAATTTTTAAGAAAGCAAGGCAAGTTGCTCCATCAATTATATTCTTTGATGAGTTTGATTCTATCTCGCAAGCTCGTGGTTCAAGCATGACAGATGCAACAGAAAGAGTTGTTAATCAGCTTTTAACAGAGTTAGATGGAATTGAAAATTTAGAGAAAGTGGTTGTTATAGCTGCTACAAATAGGCCTGATTTAATTGATCCTGCTTTATTAAGGCCAGGAAGAATTGATTCAATTGTTGAATTAAAATTGCCTGATAAAGCAACAAGAGAAAAGATATTTGCAGTTCATACAAGAGATATGCCTCTTGCACAAGATGTAAAATTAGAACATTATGTAGAAAAAACAGAAGGTTGGACAGGAGCTGATATAGAGTCTGTTTGCAGGAATGCAGGCATGAATGCAATTAAAAAAGCATATAAAGAAAAACCAAACAAAGAAAAGAAAGAAGAAATGAAAATTACAAAAGAAGATTTTGATAAGGCGTTGGGGGATGTGAGCAAGTCAATACATAAGGAGATTGGTGGAGAGAAGAAAAAAGAGGAAAAGAAGGAAACTAAGAAGTAAGCCTATTCCTTTAAACATTTTAACAAATCTTCTTTTTTTAGTACAAGATATCTAAAATGCCCTTGTCTTAATTCGTTTGAAAAACCTATTTTTGGGCAGGAGACTATAACTTCATATCCAGATTCTTTAATAATCTCCATTGAAGGGATAAAGTCTGCATCTCCAGAGATTAATATACATACATCACACTCTTTTTTAATTAATGTCTCTCTAATCATATCAGAAGCAATCATAACATCTATGCCTTTTTCTATTTTTATATTAAGTTGTTTTATCTTCTTTAGTTTTCTGGTTTTAACAACTATGCCTTCTTTTTTTAGATTATCTAAAAAACTCATATGTTTATAATAAACATCTTTATCATCTGATATATCTGGAATAGAATTATAATATATTATTTGTTTAAGCTCTAAATTAAATTTATTACATATCAGATTAGCTAATTTCTTAAAATCTATATTTAAAGACTCTCCCAAAGTTTCTTTTGTGTTATGATAAAAATTACTTCCATCAATAAATAAAATTGCTCTTCTTGGAGATTTCATCTGAAAAAGTAAGCCCGGCATTGTCAGAGACCATACCGGGGATTTAATACTTTTGATAGACTATTGAGATATTTAAGTTTTTCGGTGAATGAGAAGAAAGAAGAGAAAGGGAAGAAGTAAAGCGATAGTAAATCATACAAATAATTAAAAATATCAAATTAGATAAAATAATATGGGTCCTACAAGGATTACTGATGATAGAACATTCACTTAAAAAGATGGGAGAGAAGTTAGAGTAGAATATTACAATGGGCATCCTGCGGGCTGGTTTTATCAGGCATTTATAGGTAAAGAATTAGTTGGAGAAGATTATTTCCCAACAGGATTTTGTCCTAATTTTGGAATTGCTGAAAGATTTTTTATGAATTTCTCATTCCACATCAAAAGTGTTTTTGGTGATTTTCTTAATGTTCCTTCTCCTGAACAAGGAGCATCTACAAGAATCTTATCAAATTTTAGTTCTGTTTTATTTTTCATTTTTTGACAAAGGAATGCTCCATCCATATTTGTCATAATTGTGTTTGAAACACCACATCTCTCAAGATTTGATGCAAGAATGCTTATCCTCCCCATACTGCTATCGTTTGCAATTATTGTCCCTTGGTTTGACATCATAGCTGCTGCTTGTGTTGTTTTTGAACCTGGGCTAGCACATAGATCTAAGAATAATTCTCCTGATCTCGGTTGAAGAACAAATAAAGATAACATAGAAGAAATATCTTGTACATAATAGTATCCAAGCAAATGTTCTTTTGATTTTCCCAATTCTCCTCCAGATAATCTATTTTCAATAATCATAACTTCTGGAAATTCATTAAATGGCTGTTTTATTTTCCATCCTTTTTTTTTCTAATCTCTTTTTTAGTTCTTCTGGAGAAATTTTTAAAGTATTACAACGGATTGAATCTGGTGTTTCTGTGCGTATGATTTTTTCAAATTTTAAAAAATCAGATTCATTTCCAAATATATCTCTCAATCTTCTTTCAAATTCTGGCTTTATCTGGTATTGTTCTTTCATATATATTATTGTCTGTAAAAAGATTTAAATAGTTGATGTTATAAAAATATAACATGAAGAGGTTTAGTTTTATACTTATAATTTTATCTGTTTTTCTATTTTCCATAAGTTTTTCTTCTGCACTAAACGCTAATTTTACTAATGTTACTGGTGGAATCGAAAGAGTAGTGAGCACTGCGAGTTCAGCTAATTTAATTAATTTTACAATCGGGGCTATGAGTGAGAATATAACAAGAGTACAATTTGTTATAACAGGAAGTACTGTTGGAGATGAAGATAAGTTTATTGTTGATTCAAATGGAACAAATGCATTAGGAACCTATTTTATTAATACCACTACAGGTACTGGATATGGTATGAGTCATACGGTTATTCTTACTTTTACAAATGTTACTGCTGCAGGGATTATAAATAATGGAACTGTAAAAAATTTTTGGTTTAATATTAGATCAAAGAGTAATGCTGCTTCAAATATTGCTATTTTGGTAAATGCTACAGGAATATCTGGAACAACAAATGTTTCTAGTTCGTATAGCTGGCCTTTTACATTTAGATTCTCGGGTTATGTAAAAAATGAAACAGGAGACCTAATGAACGCAACAAATGTTTCTATTTATTCTTGGTCTGAAGGTCAAAGTGGTCCTGTTGAAACACTTGTTTCTCAAACTCAAACAGGAAGTGTTGGAAACTTCACATTAACAGGAATAAGCGCTGCTGGAGCAAATCAATATAAATTAAGAATAATCCATTATAATAGTTCTGGTCAAGCAGTGAAAATCTCGAGTAATTTACCTGCATTCCCTGCTGAAATGTATTACCCTCGAGTTTATAGTGGGGGGGAAATGGACCTTATGCCTCAATACGGATTTATGAGGCAACCTTCATTGAATGGAACTACATTTTATGTTGGTCCTGCAGCTGTATTAAATATAAGCGCAACTAATGACACAACCACTGTTCAAAGATTTGGCTATATGGTTATGGAACAAGGAACAGGGTTTCCATTAGAAAGTGCAGGTAATGCAAATGTTACTGATGTTCAAGTAATTGTTCCTATAAATAGGTGGTATACTATTATGGCCATGAGATCAAATAGCGTCTTTGGTAATGCTGCTGCTTGCGCTAGCGGGACATTTATGAATGATACTGCTTGTAGAACTCCTCCAAAGTCAAACTCTACAATAAATCCTACAACAGAGGGACAGATAATAAATATAAAAATTAATCTTGCAATAAGCAGAAAATATATGTCTGGTTGTATAGGTGTAGCTGGAAATTCAACTGCAATCAATAATATTAGTTTAATATTGCCTAAGATGGCCCCATGGACTGGTTTTGTTCCTCCTGCAAGAGCAGATGTTCAAGATATAAACTTAAGCAACCAAGCTCAAATGAATGTTTCTGATCCTAGATGTCCTGGAAAAGTTGCTTGGTATAATATTAGTGTTTTGAATTCTGATTATTTTGTTGAATTCTACGGAAGAAATGGTACAATTGCTCAAGGAGGAGAATTTGTAGGTGCATTACAGAATGCAAGTTTTTCTTCAAGTGATCAAACAATAAATATTACATTAAGGCCTTTAGCAGGTTATTTCTCTGCTGCAAGCGCTAATGAATTATCTCAGGGAACAAATACAAACACAACAAAATTTACAATAAGAGTACAAAATTCTACTGGCGGAGCAATAACTCAGGATAGGCCACACATTGAAGTTACATTAAAAAATGCTTCAATATTTGGAGAAGTAACATATATTGCAGAAGCAACAAATGGTGCATTTTCATTAATGATTCCTCGGGGAATAACTGGAAAAGTAAAGGTATTCTCGAATAATGCTCCTCCTAAAGAGAAAGTATTGAATTTAAGTGCAAATGAATTAAATATTACTTTAATAAATATGCAAGGAGGGGATGGGGGATTTAAGAGAAAGAATGCTTCTGGCCAATTAGAAACAATGAACATAAGCCAAGATAGTTTTAATGTAAATCTGGGTTTTTTTAGGGCTGGAGGAACATGCGATGTACTTGTTCCTGCATCAAGTTGTAATTTAACTAGTATGGGTGCAAGAGACTTTAATCCATTTGTTGCTCTTGTAGCAGGAAAGGTAAACATGCAATTAAGAATGTCAAGTGGAGTAAGTATTATGTTCTACAATTTTGATATGTTTGCTGCCAAACAGCCACCTATGGAAAGTGTTATAAATAGCAATGCAACTTCTGGTGGAAGTTCTGCAAATCAAGTTTGGGAATTTGGAAGTTTTGTTCCTGCTGATGTTTATGATTATGCAATAGTAAGCATTCCTTATTTAGATTCTGTTATAAATGATTCTGCTCAAATAAATATAACAGTTCCAATGTTATATGATGAAAATTGGAATGCTGTTTGGAATTCAAGCAGAGGAGATTCTATATCAAATATAACTACAGATGTAGACGATTATGTTGGGAATGCTAATAACAGATCTTTTAATTCTACAGGTTATAGGAATTTCTTCCAAACCGGGGGGGCATTATGCAATACCACAAATAATTCTATGACTGGTGGTTCTCCTGCGGTATATTGTTATGTTGATACTTCTTCAAATATAATTTATTTAAGAGTTCCTCACTTTTCAGGTGTTTCTCCAAATGTGGCTGGATCTGCCCCATCTACCTCTACCGCAGAGAATACTGGGACTACAGGAAATACAGGCACTACAACTACAACAGAAGCATGGACAATGACATACTCTGCTCAAGATAGTTTTTTTGCTACAGGTTATACAAAAGAATTATTTGTTAAAAACAGAATAAAAGTTAATGTAAGCAATGAGGACCATTATGTTGGGCTTATTGCGTTAACAAATACAACTGCAACAATTAATGTCTCCAGCACCCCGCAACAAGCTGTATTTAATATAGGGGATGAAAAGAAATTTGAAGTTACTAATGATAATTATTACGACTTGCTTGTAAAATTAAATGGAATAACCTTAAACAAGGCAAATATAACTGTAAAAAGAATAAATGAGTTAATACCTTCAGCAGGGCTTGCAGTTGGGAATAATACTGGTGCAGAGGGGGGTGTTGGAGCTAATGAGGAGGGTTCTAGTGGTAGTTCTAAGGCATGGAAATGGATTTTATGGATTGCTATAATTATAATTGCGGGGGTTGCTGTTGTATTTGGAATAAGATATTATAATCATAAAAGAAGATTTTATTAAAGGAGAGTTAGAATAAGAATTATATTTTGTTTTGGTTCATCTTATTTTACCCTAATTAATAGAAAAGATTTTATGGGGTGATAGCTAAGGTTAGAACAAATCTTTTTCCATTATTTTCTACTGAGTGAACGACCCTGCAGCAAGACTGCAGGGCATCTAGACATTGTTTAGTATTATTTTATTCACTTCTCTTCCTTGATTTCTTATGTAATTTCTAATTATTTCTGCATTAATTCCTTCTCCAACAGTTCCAACATAGCCACCATCGATCCAAAATTCTCCTCCCCATAATTCTTTTTTTAAATCTGGAAATATCTCAAAAAGTTTTATTGCAGTAATGCTTTTGATAATTCTAAAAAGCTGAGAAGGAGAATACTTGGGTACAGATTGTAGCATGAAGTGAACATGGTCTTCATCAAAACCCATTGTCTCAAAACTCGTTGAATACCTTTGCTCTAACCCCTTACAGATATCTTTTATTGCATTAACATATTTTTCTTCTAGAAACAAATCTTTTCTGTATTTAATACAGAAAACAAAATGGTATTTTATTCTGAAAACTTTATGGTAGGATTTCTGCAAGTCTTTCATTCTAAAGCTAAGAAGTTATTGTTTATATTTTTACCTTGGCTTTATCCCCAAGGCAAGACCTTGGGGTATTACGGAGAATAAAATAATATGGGTCCTACAAGGATTACTGATGATAGAACATTCACTTTAAAAGATGGAAGAGAAGTTAGAGTAGAATATTACAATGGGCATCCTGCGGGCTGGTTTTATCAGGCATTTATAGGTAAAGAATTAGTTAGAGAAGATTATTTCCCAACAGGATTTTGTCCTAATTTTGGAATTGCTGAAGATTTAATAAGGCAACAACTTGAACCTGAATTAAAAAATCCAAGAAAAGAAAAACCAAAAGGATTAGTAAGCAGATTTATGGAATTATTAAGAAGGGCGGCTTAAGAAGTAAATTTACTTAGCTCTTTTTGCGCCTTTGCTAAAATTTTTCCATAAAGATGGGGTAATAAAAAAGATATAAAAAGCCAGAAAACTTAACTTAATTAGAGAAAAAGGAGGTGAAAAATGAAAAAAGTAATTGGGCCCGGACTTTTGCTTGGAGTTATTATGCTTGTAGTTGGAATGATAATCAACTATTTGTTTATGCTTATTCCAAGTGTTAATGCAGATTATTACTCTGGATTTATGAGAAGTTGGCAGGATCCTGCTATGATGGCTTTCTTTTTATATCCATTTATACTTGGACTGGTTTTTGCATGGCTTTGGGCAAAGACAAAATCAAGTTTTAATGGAAAGATGAGGGGCTGTTATTTTGGATGGCTTTTATTTTTCCTTACTACTGTTCCTGGAATGTGGGTAACTTATACAAGTTTTAATCTTTCATTCTTGACAATACTTGGCTGGACTGTTTCGGGATTAATAAATGCAAAAATCTCTGGATTTTTCCTTGCTTGGAGAAATCCATAAACTTGTTTTTTTATTTTTCTTTTTTTGTTTATGTGTTTTTATTTTTTGGTTTATTCTTTTCCTTGATTAATTTCTGAAACAGAAACTCTAAATCTATGTGGGGCTACTGCTTCTACTCTGTGACCGCGAGGCACAAAAGAAAACTCTACTTCATAACCTACTCCAAGAGAAGACAGAAATCTAAAGCGAGGGTCTCGACTTCCTCTTTCTAAAGATAATCCGAGCACTCTAGTAAAATATTTATCAATTTCTCCTTCTACTATACCTTGTTCAATTTCAGGTGCACCTATAAGATCTTTTGCTACAAAATGTTCTGCTTGCCCCGGACCACGAGATCCATCTACATAAGTTGCTTGAATTCTACTTTCTAAGTATGTTCTGAGGTCTATTCTTTCTGGCATGTTAATTTTATCAGAACTCTTTTAATTATGATAAAATTATGATTTTTAAACCTAAGCTATGCATATCACAACATAACTGCACAAAAACAAGAACCTCTTTTTATGCCTTTGTGCTTGTGCATTAATGCTTCATGAGCTCTTTTGGAATTTATCCACATATTTCCCATTTTGGCTGCACTGCACCCCTCAACAAATGTGTCTAAACCTGAATCAAAAACTCTATCTCTTCTAATTCCGTTTCTATCAAAATCATCCATAATTGCCTTAGTTAAATCTACAGCATAATCCTTTCCATGAGGAGTTATTACTCCTGTTTCCATCCATTCTTTATATCTTCTTAAATGGAAAACAACCATATGAAGATAATTTCTTCCTCTTACATGAGGAGACATACCAAAAACAAGACCTCGGGGGTCTGTAACCTTGGAAACTTCTGATAAAAACTTATTTATTATACTTTTATCCATGTTTACTCTTCCCGCATGTATTATCCCTACTAAATCATTTCCTGCAACTAAAATTTGAGGGCAATCTGCAAAACCAACACAGAGTGGAATTCCTCTAACTTGTGTATAAACGCCATCAAAACCATCTGCATGAGTATGAAGATCCGCACCATAACCTACGTAATTCATCTTATTTTCATTTGTTAATCTTAGTATATCTGTTCCGCCAACACAACCCAGAGTTAACCATTCCTTTTCCTGATCAAATCCGAGTGCAGTTAAAAATCTTCTTTGAATTGCAAGTGCATCCCAAAGATGGAGACCATAAATACCTTGTCTTGAAGTATAGAAATTAACATCCGAAGTACAAGGAGAAAAACCGTGAGTACAATATCTCGACAGCGAGTCATAGGTTAAAATTGGTTTCCCCAGAAGGTTTCTCATAAAAAAGAAGCAATAAGATGATTTTTAATTATTGTTGTAATGGGATTTTTAAACCTAAGCAACACACAATCTATCAACTTCTTCTAAATCAGAAACACAAGCTTGCTCAAACTGAGAATCTTCTAGGTCCTCTTGAGTTAAACAATGTGCTAATTCAACAAGATAAGGTATTTTTGTTTTTCTTTCAATTCTTATATTATCTGGAGATAAATCAAAAGAACAAATACCTGCTAGATGTAGCCCTGAAATAGTCTCCCTGAATCTTCTTCCTTGTGCTTGGTCTAAAAGTTTATCTTCTCCTAAATTATTGCCCTGAATATAATCCCTTAACAAAACATAAAAATCTACATTGCCTTTTGAAGTTGCTTGCCCTTCTGGGAGCAAGAAGAATTCAGATAAACCATAATAAAAGCCCCTTAATCCTGGAACTCGGATTATTCCTAAGATTAATGGGACGAACAGGGGATTGTGTGCTCTTGTTAACATATTCTTTTCTTGTTCTAAATCAAGGTAATGACTTGCTCTTTTTTGTCTAGGAGATCTGGGAGACAATTTTGCAACCATTAATCCTTCTGGACCGCGAACTTTGTATACCTGATATCTATCGCTCATTCTTTCTACAACTTTTAAACCAAGGCCTGACTTTAATGCTCGTTCGTAATCAATCATAGAAATAAAACAAAAAATGGGATTAAAAGGATTTGTATAATTGTTTTGTGCTTCGCATTATTAAATTATAAATTATTTATTATAGATAATTCTGATGGTTGTGTGACATTTTGTACAGAATTTTCTATCTCGATAATTCTAAAAGAGCTCATATAAATAATAGAATTATCCATAATAAAACTAGTTAGGCTGAGGTAGGACCATTATGATAAGAATTATATACAAGACATTTAAAGGGTATTGATTATTAATAAAAAGTTATTTCTATAAATCTAGGTCAAAACTTCGACTTTTCCGTTATAAATTATAAAACTATTTTCTGCTTGGCTGACTTTTTTATGAGATTTTTCAACCAATTGGGGATACTCATGCAGCAAACCTTGTTGTTTTAACAATGCTAAAGATGTGAGAGCACGAGAGCCAAATTCTTTTACAAGCCAGCGAGACGCAAATGGAAGTGTTTTATAATTTTCATTGATAAACTGGATAACTTTTCTTGTAAAAGTATCTCTTGTATTTGAGAATTTCTGCAGATTGTAAATTCCAGAGGGTTTTCCTTCATAGACTTGACCAAGACCTGTTGTTGCAAATGGTTCTATTGCAAATGCTCCTTCTTTAAGTTCTTGTGAATTGTTATTATCGCAGTTTGGAATTGTCAATCCAGCATGAATCTGATAATCATCTAAACTATGACCTGAAAGATTAATTATAGGGTAAAATCCCAAGGATTCTATTTGAATTTTTATTTTACTTCCTATTTCATTTAGTTTTGAGTTTTCTTTTGAGTTTTTTACATGATCTATTGCTATATTTAATGCTTTCTCGCTTGCATTAATTAATTTTTTATTTTCTTCTGAATCTTCTAAATCAAATGAAATAGCTGTGTCTGCAATACAACCATTAACATGAACTCCCAAGTCTATCTTTAGCAATCCGCTAGCAAGAGTTTTATCATCGTGGCTAGGAGTATAATGGGCTGCTATTTCATTTATGGAAAGATTAACTGGAAAAGCTGGGACCCCCCCAAGTTCATGGATTTTTGCTTCTACTTTTTCAGCTAGTTCAAGCAAGGGGGTTTTTGGTTTTGCGATTTGTTTTGCATATTCCTTTACTTGTTTTGCAATTTCCCCTGCTTTTTTATAATTCTTTATTTTTTCTTCTGTCAAATTTTCTGATAAAATCTCGAGTTCATTTGGGGATTTTTTTAATGCAAGATCTTGGTTTGGTTGATTGGATTTTAAAATAGAACTTGCTTTTCTTCCTGTTGCTCCTCCGTATTGTTTCTCTGTCATAGGTTTATTGTGATTTTGGAGTTTTTATAGATTTGGGGGATAGTTATTTAAATTAAGGCAACTAGAGATAATAAATGGTTTCAAAGAACAAATCAAGTCAAGACAGGTATAATCAAAATAATTCTTCAAGAGAAAGATACGACCTTGACTCTATGGCTGTTCAAAATGACGAATATAAATTTAAAAAAACAGAACATATTCCTTATTCCTTGGAAAGACTTATTTCTGGGTTTGCAGCTCTTGTTGGATTAATTGGCGGATTATCATTAATATTTTTAGGTACATTAAAATCAGGGGTATTTATGTCTCCCGGTTCTGCTTCAAACTTAAATCTGCATTTTGGAATCATATTATTGATAATGGGAATAGTTGGGGTTTACTTTTTTAAAAAGAAGAAAAAATAAGATTTATATAGGGGATTATCTTTTTAATTAAAGATGGTGAAAAAAGAGACAACAAAAGAAAAACTTGAAATGTGCAATCTGGTTAATAAGGCGGGTATGCATATAAATATTAACACCACGTTTGTTTTTATTTCTGTCAGTGTTTTAACATTTATTCTAAGCTTAAATAACCAGCTTCTTAAGGATAATTTTATTTTATCTGTTCAATTAGCAATATCTATTCCTTTATTTGTATATGCTAATGTTGCTAGATCTAGATTAATTATAACTCCTTCTAAAATAATAGACTCTTTTGGTTCCTGGACATATACTCTGGGATTTGTATTTTTTATGAATTCCATAGGGATACTTATATCCACGCTTATAGCAAAATCTCAGGGAGTTATTTTTTTCATTGTGCTTATATTTCTTATGATAATCTATGGGAAAATTGTTGGAAGAGAACATTATGAACAAGTTTGGAAATTCAAGATTAATAGAGAAGTCATTCTTATTTCGTTAACAATCGTTTTTGGGCTTTTACATGTTTTAGGTGTTTATTAGAAAACCAGTATAATAATCTTTAATAACTATTTTTTTGAAAAATATTTATGAAAAGCAAAGCTGCAATTTTTGATGTTGATGGTACTTTAGTTCATACTCCTAAGGGCTATATTTATAGAGTTGTTGGAGAAACATTAAGTGCTCTTGGTAGAAAGGGAGTTAGAAATGAGTATATAGAAAGATTCTGGTTTGGTATGGATAGGGAAAGAATAATTGCGGCTTATTTTCATGTTGATCCTGAGAAATTTTTTGCAGAATTTAGAAGAAAAGATACTGGAAGAGCAGAAGTAGCAATGGCTTATGATGATGTTGATGTTTTAGATGAATTAAGAGATAGTGGTTATAGGCTGGGAATTGTAACTGGTGCTCCATTAGAAATATTTAACAGGCAAGTAGCTTTAATTGGCAGAGAAAAATTCGATGAAGTTGTCATAGCAAATCCCTTACATGGAAGACCTGCAAAGCCCCACCCGCATGCATTGGAAGAATGCTTGGATCAAATGGGTGTTGAAAAAGATAATGCAGTATATATTGGAAATGGGGAAGAAGACTTTTTAACTGCTCAAAGAGCTTGTGTTACTCCTATACTTATAAATCGTGGGGAATTTGATTATTCTATTGTTTTTTCTCCTGAAGTAAAATTACCTCGGCATGTTCTTACTTCATTATATCAGCTAGGCTCTGTTTTAGAAAGAATTGAATTAGAAAGAAGAAAGGGCTAATTTTTTATTCTTCTTTCTTTTGGCAGAAAATTTGAAAGAAGTTTTTTATCTTGAGAGATTTTGCCTGTTCCAATTATATCTTTATATTCGTCTGAAGAAATAACTGCAACAAAACCATTTATTTTTTTGTATTCTTCCTGCTGTTCTTTTGCCAGCTCTATATTTTTTCCCAGGAACCAGCTTTTTTCCTGCTCTGCATTCAAGAAGATTTTATTTTTTTCTATTTGGTCTTTTAAAATATGCAGCATATCCAGACTAAGTCTTGTTCCTTCTTCAAGTTCTTTTCCAAAATAAATTCCTATTCCTTCTACTGTAAGAATTCCCACTAAAGCAGAAAGGTCTTGTCTTGTGATATCTCCTGAAAAAGCTCTTATTGCTTCTCTTCCTATTTTTAATGTGAGAAATGGTATTTTTTTTATTCCCAAATAAGAAATTTGTTCTATTATTCTTTTCTTTTTTGTATTATCTAATATTTGGAACAT
>Ga0233425_10002629_pt1 | contig 34683 bp, 30 predicted proteins | sample Watercolumn_Towu_2_FD_181712 | JGI IMG/M metagenome (GOLD analysis project Ga0233425, IMG submission 181712) | Freshwater microbial communities from Lake Towuti, South Sulawesi, Indonesia - Watercolumn_Towuti2014_140_MG | ecosystem: Environmental > Aquatic > Freshwater > Lake | place...
CCCGCAGAAGACCGGCAAGACGAAGCAAACCGGCGACCAGCAGCCCAAGGAGAACGGTCCCAAGACTCCGGCAGGGAAGACGCCGGAAATCAAGACGCCCGAAGCGAAGACCGCCGAGAATCCGCCCGAACCGTTGCCGAAGGAGGAGCCGAAGGTTCCATCTGAGCCGGATCCGAACCGCACGTTGGCCAACCTGCTCGATCCGTCCGATGGCGACGTTCCGGCGAAGGAGGAAGTTCCGGCCAAGCCGCCTCCCGAACCGAAGCCCGAAGAACCTTTGGCGGCCAAGCCATCCCTGCCCGACGACGCCGCGTTGCAGCAGGCGAAGAAGCGCGTGCGCGAGGTGTACGGCCAGGAGGTCGCGGCAGCCAAGGCGGCGAAGGACAAGCTGGCGATTTGCGACAAGATGATCAAGCAGGGCAACGCGGAGAAGAACGACGCGGCGATTCGCTGCGCGCTGTACCTGACGGCCCGCGACTTGGCCGCCGAGTTGCTGAATCCCGACCAGTCCTTTGCGGCCGTGGATGCGATTGCCGCGTCCTTCGACGTGGATCCGCTAGCCATGAAGGCGGATCTGCTGGACGAAATGAGCAAAGCGTTCCGCGGCCGGCCGGGCCCGTCCGAGCAGGAATCGCTCCAGCAGATTGTTGCCGCTGCAACCGCCCTGTCCGAAGCGTCATTGGTCGCCGATGATTTCACCGCGGCCGCCCGTTGCCTGGAGGCCGGGGGCGTTGCTGCGCGCAAGACGGGCGACGCACAGCTTATCCGCGACCTGACCGTGGTCCGTAAGTCCGACCTGAAGAAGGCCAAGGCGCAGTACGCGGCAGCCAAGGCGGCCATCGACGCCGTGGCGGCCAATCCCGACGATGTGGAAAACAGTTTGAAGGCTGGGCAGTGGTATTGCTTTCAGAAGCGGGACTGGCAGCGGGGATTGCCGCTCTTGGCGAAGGGGGGCAACGCCAAACTGAGCGAACTGGCATCGCGGGATCTGGCCGGGCCCAAGAGTTCCGCCGAGCAAGTGCAGTTGGCCGACGCCTGGTGGGAACTGGGCGACAAGGATCATGCGGCCAAGACCGCGGTTCAGTCGCGGGCGGCGTATTGGTATGAAGAAGCCCTGCCGGGTCTTTCGGGTTTCGACAAGACCAAGGTGGAGAAGCGGCTCGAGACGGTCTACGTTTCGCAAACCCGCGGTGCAGTCAAAGCCGGCAACGTGGCGCTGGCCAGTCTGGGCGCTAAACTCCTCCTTCCTGCCGGCGCGGACGCGAAGTGTTTGTTCGACCGCGAGCACATGAAGCAGGGCGACTTGGAATTCGTGGCTGTTAACTGCCCTGGCGACTTCGTAATCGACCTCGGTCAGGTCTACTCCTTGCGTGAAATCCGGTTGCGCTTGTACGACAAGGACACCCGCTTTCACCGCTACGAGGTGCACACGTCACCCGACGGCGCCAACTACAAGATGCTTCACGACTGCAGTCGCGGCGAGTGGCGAGGATGGCAGCACATCCCGTTCCCGGCACTCGCGGTCAAGACCGTCAAGATCCGTGGACTGCACAACAGCAATAATCCGGCATTCCTGATCATGGAGTTTGAGGCGTACTGCATTTCTCCCAATCCACGGAAGAATGCCCGTTGATGAACGTCGGCGAAGTCGCGAGCGTGCAACACCGGCAGGTGAGTCCTGGTTGTGGCCCCGCTGCTCATCCGAGTCTCGTTTTGGTCGATCGCGGCGCGATGTAGGTCTCGTACCCGAAATTCCCCTTGCTCTTCAATTCGCTGACGTTCTTGGTGTTCTTTGCGGTCGTACTGGCCGCATACAATCTCCCGCTGCCTTGGCGGCTGAAGAAGATGCTCCTCTTGGTGGCCAGTTACGTCTTCTACGCCGCCTGGAATCCGCCCTTCGTGTTGCTGCTGATTCTTGCCGCCGTGGTCGACTTCCATTTAGCCAAAGTGGTGGCCCGTTGGGCAGATCCCCGTGGGCGGCAAATCGTCCTGTGGACGAGCATTACGCTGAACTTGGGCTTGCTGGCCTATTTCAAGTACGCCGGCTTCGTTCTGGACAACTTCGTTCGCCTCCTGGGGCAAGTCGGAATCCAGTATCAACCGCCGTCGTTCAGCATCGTCTTGCCGTTGGGCATCTCGTTCTACACCTTCGAGACGATTTCGTATCTGGTGGACGTGTACCGCGGGAGGCTCAAACCCTGGAGTTCGTTCCTGGATTACGCCCTGTTCCTGACGTTCTTTCCGCACCTGGTTGCGGGGCCCATCGTGCGTGCGGAGGACTTCCTGCCGCAGTGCGCATCGCCGCGCAACGTGACGCGCGCCCAGATGGGGTGGGGATTGTCAATGATGGTCCTGGGACTGTTCGAGAAGGTGGTCTTGGCCGACGCGATCCTGGCGCCGGTGGCCGACCAGGTGTTCGGCGCCACTGCGGCGGCAAGCTTCACGGACGCCTGGGTAGGCACGTTGGCCTTTTCCGGCCAGATCTTCTTCGATTTCGCGGGCTACTCGACCTGCGGCATCGGCGCGGCGCTGTGCTTCGGGTTCGTCTTGAAGAAGAACTTCAACTTTCCCTATGCCGCCGTCGGTTTTTCCGATTTCTGGCGACGTTGGCACATTTCCTTGTCGACGTGGCTCCGGGATTACCTGTACATTCCCTTGGGCGGAAACCGGCACGGCGAGCGCAGGACTTGCCGCAATGTGATGCTGACCATGCTCTTGGGCGGACTGTGGCACGGGGCGTCATGGCGGTTCGTGGCGTGGGGCGGCCTACACGGCTCGTACCTCGTGGCCGAACGTTTCGTCAAGGGAATCTGGCCCGAAAGTGCATGGGCGCGACGGCGCGCGAGTCAACTCCTCTTAGCTCTGCTGACGTTTGGCCTGGTAAGCTTGACGTGGACGTTCTTCCGAGCAGAGACCTTCCAGGATGCCGTGCGCCTTTTGGCCTACATGTGTGGACCGCTGTCCGGCACGTCGCTGCTGTCCCGCGTGGACGCGGCGATCGTGCTCTTCGTGACCGCTGCGCTGTTCTCGATTCAATGGGCGTTGCGCGACGGCACCATCGAATTCCACGCACAGCGGCTGTCTTGGTGGCTGCGCAGCGTGGCGCTGGCGGGAATGTTGCTGGCCTTGGTTGCGACCCCCGGAGATAATCGTGCCTTCATCTACTTCCAATTCTAGCGACGCCCCGCCGCAGCAGCACTGGCTGCGGACGTGGCTCCTGGCGGCGTGCCTCTTCGGCGCCTTGGTGGCGGCCTTCGAATGCGGAGGCCGCTACATGGGCATGGTTCCGCAAGTCCGGGACGACGGCCGCCTGTGGTGCCTGACGCGCGCGTCCGTGCGCGAGGCCGACCCAAACGAAATCGTTTTCATTGGAGCCTCCAGGATCCAGTTGGCACTCGACACGGCCGTGTTCGTCGAGTCGCTGGGTCGGCCCGCCGTGCAGTTGGCGGTCAATGGCAGCAGTTGCCTACCCGTCCTCGACCACCTTAGTCGGTCGGAATTTCGAGGAACCGTCGTATGCGACGTCTCGCCAAACGTCTTCTTCGGCGGCATGGACTGGCACGGCGGGACCGCGGCTGAGTACGTCAGGCTCTACGAGAACCGCACCGCCGTGGATCTGCTCGAAGCGAGACTGCGGTTCTGGGTGCAAACGCAAACAGTGTTGGGGCTGCCGGAATTGGCGCCCCGCCACCTGATCGGCAGTGCCTTGCGCGGCGAGGCGCCCGAACCGTGGTACATCACCCGGTTGCCGGACCGTTCCGTACGTGCGGACTACCGCAGAACGGACGTGGCGGCGCTTGCCGAATACAGGGAACAGGTTACCCGGGAGGAATTCCGCGGCGTCGACGCGGATTGCTTGGACCGCGACTTGCGGGATCTGGAAGAGGCCGTGGCGAGAATTCAGGGGCGCGGAGGACGCGTCGTATTTCTGATGATGCCCGTCAGCGGCGTTATTCGCGAGATTGAGGACGAACGTTTTCCGCGGGCGCGCTACTGGGACGTGCTGGTTGCCCGCACAAAAGCGGTGACGATCCACTACGCCGACTACCCCAGCATGCAGTTCACTTGTCCGGAGGGATCACACTTGGACCTGCGAGATAGTCCCGCCTTCACGCGGGCGCTGGTCGACGTCTTGCGGCAGAAGTTGGGCGAGTCTACTGCGGTCGGTGCTGCATCCGCTCGCTCAATGTGCGAACTTAGCGTCTTTCGCCCGGGCAAAACAAAGACGTGTCCGTCTGCCGCTCGACCGCAGCAGACGTCCTACGAAACGGCTTGCGGGCGACCGTCTCGCCGCAAGCCCTTGCAGCCACAAGACCGATGGGATGCCGGCGCCGACGCCGCGGATCCCGTAAACCTCTAACGAAACTGAAAGCCATGCGGTTCTTCACGTTCGTAGCCGTTGCCTACTTGGCGCTGTGTGCTTTCCTTCCGCCACAGTTCTTGCTCTACCTCACGACGAGCGCGATGGGGCTGCTCGTACTCTACCAAGCCTTCTATCAGTCGGCCCTGCGTCCCGACCTTGGCCGCAGCGCACTAACGGGGTTGCTGCCGGTGCTGGCTTTCATCGTAAGCTACGCCGGCATTGAGGCCAGCTACACCGGCGATATCCGCTTGCTGTTCGCCCACACCGTGTTGCTTGCCGTGTGCTACCTCCTGGGTTTCTTCTGCGCGGGACTGGGCGTGCAGAACGCGGAGCGGGCCGGCATCTGGATGCTCACGACCCTAGCCGTGGCCGGAGCGGTGTATGCCGTTTTGTGCGTATACATCACGGGCGTAGAAACATACGGTATCAACGAAAGGGGCGTGAGCATATTCACGGACATCTGGGGAGGCATGCAGGTCTCGACGAATCTCACGCTCCGGGCCACCGTGGCCATCGCCTTGGTCACGGCAATCGCTGCCGTCAGTTCCGCAATGAGTCTGCCGCTGCAATGGTTGTTGCGCGGCGGCTTGCTGGTGTCGGCCGTCGGTTCGCTCTACGCGACCCTGCAGATCGGCAACCGTACCGGAATCGTGGTAATTCTCATGTCGAATCTGACGATTGCGGTGGTGATGGCCATGCACCTCATCCGGCGCGGGCGGCGCCGCAGCGGAGTCTCGGTCCTGGCCCTTGCCTTGCTTGCCGCCGCCATTTTCTATGCGGTCTCCCAAATCGACGTCGCCGGCTCGCGCCTCTTTATGCGGCTGGAAAGACTCGAATGGGATACCGGCGGCCGCTTGGAAGCCACGGCGACGGCGTTCTTGGGCCTGTTGGACAACCCGATGGGCGGTAAGGTTACAGACCTGGCCGGCGGTTTCGGCTACGCCCACAATCTGTGGGCCGACGTCGCGTACTCGACCGGCATCATTCCGTTGGCGCTCCTGGTATTCATCAATATTCAACATCTCGTCCCCTCCGTTCGGCTGCTGCTCCACCCGGGCATCGATCTGCTGTGGAAATCCCTCGTTGCCGGTTTGCTCGTCACCCTGTTCTTGTACTTCGCCGTGGAGCCCGCAATCGAAGCGAACATCTTCAACTTGGCTACTTATTGCCTGCTGTGCGGGTTAGTCAAGCGGTTGGATGCGGAAGGACGGTACCAAGCGCTGCTCGAACAGCAGCCCAGTGCCGTGCGGTTCGAACGGCCCGGCTGGCCGAGGGGCGGTCTGCCGTCCCGATTGGGACGCCGGCCGCCTCCGCTGGGGAGTCACGGATGAACGACGGCTGGCGTTTGATGGGCCGAGGCCGTTCCCCGTGCAGTATCGGGCCGGGCCGCTTCAGACAATGAAAGGCAGGAGTCCCATTGCGTTGCCGGAGCGTGATGTCGTGGCTGCGTCGCGGCTTCTCGCTGTTCCGCCAGGCCTGCCGCCAGGTACGGACGCGCGGCCGCGTCGTCAAGGCGGTCTCGGCCCTGGCGAGCGCGAATCTCGTGGTCATGCTGCTGAGCGTGGCGGGTGCGATCATTCAAGCGCGCTTCGTCGGCCCGGAGGACATGGGCGTCTTCCGGACGTTCGGCATCGTCCTGCAGTACATGGTTGTCTTGCATCTGGGAACGTTCGACGGGCTGCAGCGGGATATTCCGCGGCTCATCGGGGCCGGGCGGCGGGACCGCGCCGAGCAACTCGCCGCCGCATGCCTGGCGTGGATCCTCTTGGTGTGCGTCGTGGGCGGCGCAGGCTTCGCCATTGCCGGCATCGCGGCATTTTGGCAAGGCGATGCGATGGTGGGCTGCGGATGGCTCGCCAGCATCTTCATGTTGTGGGCCGGCTTCTACGGCGGATACCTCGCCACGACGTACCGCACCGGGCACGAATTCGTGCGGCTTTCGTCCAGCACCCTGCTCGGATCGGCGGTTTCGACGGCCTTGCTGCCGCTCGTGCCGTTTCTGCAATACTACGGCGTGTGCCTGCGGAATGCCGCCGGATCGGCCGCCTCGACTTGGCGATTGCACAAGTACCGTCCCCTTCCGGTGCGGCCGCGTTTGTCCGCACGCGACCTGCTGGCCGTGCTGCGCTTCGGCGCCCCGCTCTTCCTCTTGGGCTACATCGGCAGTGCGTTGTGGGAAGCACTGGAGGGAACCATCATCCGCGACGCGCTGGGAGTCACGGCGCTGGGGCTCTTCTCCGTAGTGACGTTCGGCCGCGGCGCGGCCTGGAACTTGCTGATGTCCGTGCATCAAGTGGTCATGCCCCGCGTGGCGGAAGAGTACGGCAGAAGCGGGCGGATTTCCGCCTGCGTGCGCGTCTGCGCCTTGCCGACCGCGCTCACGACATTGGGCGTGATCCCCCTGGCCGCCGCCGGTTGGTTCCTGTCGCGGCCGCTGGTGGAGGTGCTGCTGCCGAAGTACGTCGATTGCATTCCGGCGCTGCAATGGATGTGGTTGGGCATGATCCCCATGGCCCTCCGCACGCCGCTGACGGTCCTCTCCGCAGCCGCCCACGTGCGCGGCCTGGCGGTAAGTACTGCCGCCGGTTTCGGTGCGTTCTGCGCGCTCGCCTGGTTCTCGATCCGGTGCGGTTGGGGATTGCCCGGCATCGTCAATGCGACGACGATCGGATGGTTGTTGTATGATCTTGTGGGAATGGCCTTCATCGGACTGGCGGTTCGTCGGGAGAGAATGAACGCATGAAAACCGTTATTCTGGCGGGCGGATTAGGCACGCGCATCGCCGAGGAAACGGGCACGCGCCCCAAGCCGATGGTGGAGATCGGCGGGCGGCCCATCCTCTGGCACATCATGAAGCTCTACGGCCATCACGGCTTCAACGAGTTCGTCATCTGCCTGGGCTACAAGGGACATTACATCCGCGATTACTTCGCCAGCTACTACCTGCATCAAAGCGACGTCACCATCGACCTCAAGAACAACTCCGTCGAAGTGCATAGCAGCACGTCGGAGCCCTGGACCGTCACCTTGATCGACACCGGCGTGGACACCATGACCGGAGGCCGCGTGCGGCGCGTTGCCAACCATATCGGCCGGGAGACGTTCATGCTGACCTATGGCGATGGCGTCGCCGACATCGACTTACACGGGCTGTTGGCCTTCCACCGCGCCCACGGCAAGCTGTGCACCGTGACCTCCACGCAGCCGGAAGGGCGCTTCGGCATTCTCCAGACGACGGCCGATCACCGGGTCGAACGGTTCGTCGAGAAGCCCGCGGGCGAGGGGAGTTGGATAAACGCCGGTTTCTTTGTGTGCGAGCCAGGAGTGATGGACTATATCGGTGACGACCCGCTGACGGTCTTCGAACGCGAGCCCCTCGAAAGGCTGGCGCGCGACGGGCAACTCTACACGTATCGCCACCGGGGATTCTGGAAGTGCATGGACACGCTGGGCGACAAGCTGCAGCTCGAACACCTCTGGACATCCAATCCCAAGTGGAAGGTGTGGGCCGACTGATGTTCCACAACGCGTTCCAAGGCGCCAAGGTTCTCGTAACGGGCCACACCGGCTTCAAGGGAAGCTGGCTGACGGCCTGGCTGCTGAAACTCGGCGCCAAGGTGGCCGGGCTCTCCAAGGACATCCCCACCGAGCCCTCCAATTTCGACGTGCTGGCGCTGCGGGGGAAGATCGCCCACTACGCGGCCGACGTCCGCGACGCCGAACGCGTGCGGGCGATCGTCGACGCCGAGAAGCCCGATTTCGTGTTCCATCTCGCGGCCCAAGCGCTCGTGTCGCGGTCCTATCGTGACCCGCTGGAAACGCTGGCCACGAACGTAATGGGCACGGCACACGTGCTCGATGCGTTGCGCGCCGCGGCACGCCCGTGCGCGGCCGTGATCGTAACCAGCGACAAGTGCTACGACAACGTCGAGTGGGTGTGGGGATACCGCGAAACCGATCCCTTGGGCGGCAAAGACATCTACAGCGGCTCGAAGGCCGCCGCGGAGATGGTCTTCCGCTGCTACTTCCACTCGTTTCTCGCGGCATCCCCGGTCCGCGCGGCGACGGCCCGCGCGGGAAACGTGCTCGGCGGAGGCGACTGGGCGGCTGACCGGATCGTGCCCGACTGTGTCCGCGCATGGAGCCGCGGCGAGGAAGTCCAGGTCCGCAACCCGCAGGCCACGAGGCCCTGGCAGCACGTGCTCGAACCGTTGAGCGGCTATCTGACGCTTGCGCAGGCATTGCAGGCGGACGGCCGTTTGAACGGCGAGAGCTTCAACTTCGGCCCGCCGTCCGATCAATGCCACACGGTCCAGAAGATCATCGGCGATCTCCGCGAGACCTGGCACGATGCGGGTGGCAGACACGCCTGCATTGCCGGCGGTCCCCCGCCGTTCCACGAGGCCGGACTGTTGAAGTTGAATTGCGACAAGGCCCTCCTGCGCCTGGGATGGGGCTGCACGCTGAACTACTCCGACATGATCCGGTTCGTGGGCGACTGGTACTCGACGTACTACCACAAGAGCGAAGACATGCTCCCGTATGCCTTGCGTCAGATCGCCGAATACGAGCAAGCCGCCGCCGCGCGGGGATGGTCGTGGAGCGCCGGCGCGGAGGCGACCCATGATTGACGGCGTGCAACTGACTCCCTTGAAACGCATCGCCACGCCCAACGGCGACGTCTATCATGCGATGAAGAAGAGCGACGCCGGCTATTGCGGATTCGGCGAGGCGTACTTCTCGGCCATCAAGCCGGGGGCCGTCAAAGCATGGAAGAAGCATCGCCGCATGACGCTGAACCTCGTCGTGCCGGTCGGCGCGATTCGCTTCGTCGTCCACGACGACCGCGGCGGCAGTCCCACGTGCGGCCGGACGTGGAGCGTCGTGCTGTCGCCGGAAAACTACGCGCGGCTGACCATTCCGCCCGGCCTCTGGTTCGGATTCCAGTGCGTAGCGGCCGAAACCAGTCTACTTCTCAACCTGGCTGACATCGAACATTCGCCTGAGGAGAACGAACAGCTTCCTGCGTCCTCCTTCGGGTGCTGCTGGGAGGAGGCGGCCGGGTGAAGATACTAATCACGGGAGGTCTGGGATACCTCGGGTCGCACCTGACGGAGTGGTTTTTCGGCCGCGAAGGCTGGGAAGTCGTGGTGCTGACCCGCCCCGGTCCGCTGCGTCCGTCCGCCGCCCCGTGCCGCATTCTCCAGGCAGACATCGCTTCCGCAGAGGACTTGCGGCAAACGCTCGACGAGCCCTTCGACTACTGCATCCATGCGGCCAGCGTCAATGACGGCTTTGTGCCTGGATATGCGGAAGCAGCATTGCGGGTGAACGCCGGCGGAACCAGGAACCTGTTGGAGGCGTTGCAGGGACGCGGACTGAAACGCCTTTTGTACTTGAGCACGATTCACGTTTACGGCACCGGAAGCGGACTGATCGACGAACGCCGCGCGCCGGCGCCCGTGAACGATTACGCCCTGACCCATTGGTTTGCCGAGGAGTACGTGCGGGCGTTCCACCGGCGGCACGCAATGCCGTACGCCATTCTGCGGCTGACGAACGTCTACGGCGCGCCGCGGCATCGCGAAAGCACGAAGTGGTACCTGGTGCTCAACGACCTCGCGCGGATGGCCCACGAGCGGAAAGAGATCGTGCTGAAGTCGAACGGCTTGGCACGCCGCGATTTTCTGTGGGTCGGCGATGCGTGCCGGTTCATCGAGGCCCTGCTCTCCGCGCCGGACGCCGCCTGCCAAACGGTCAACGTGGGCGCAGGCCGCACCCGCGCCGTGCTCGAACTGGCGGAGATGGTGAGTCGCGTCCACGAACGCCGGTATGGCGTTTCCGTCGCAATTCGCACGAACGAGGAAGACAAGACCTCGTATCCGGAAACGTCGGTCGACTGCCGGTTGTTGCAGAGTATCGTGAACGAGGAGATTCACGAACGGTTTGAAGACGAAGTCGGCCGGATATTCGATCTCTTGGACGGTGGGGCGCCCTGCCGCGTGTGAGAACCATGCGATCCAACAGAGCGATTCCCAATGACTGCCGCTGAGTACCCATGCCGAGCGCCGGTCCTGCTCCTGGCGTTCCGCCGGCCCGACACCACCGCCCGAGTGTTCCAGGCGATCCGGCAAGCGCAGCCGGCGCAGCTTTACGTTGCCGCGAACGCTCCCCGCTCCGGCAACGCCGAGGAGGCGGAACAGTGTGCGGAGGTCCGGCGAATCGTGCAGGCAGTCGATTGGGATTGCTCGCTGCATACCCTATTTCGGGATGAACACCTGCCCGTCGGGGAATCCGTCAGTTCGGCCGTCACATGGTTCTTCGAGGCCGTCGAGGCCGGGATCGTTTTGGAAGACGACTGCTTGCCCCACGCCACCTTCTTTCCGTTCTGCAGCGAGATGTTGGAGCGTTACCGGGACGCCTCGCTCGTCATGCAAGTGGCCGGTTACAACTTCTTGGGTGGCTCGTACGAAAGTGAGTCGGATTACCTGTTCAGCCATTTCGGTTGGCAATGGGGCTGGGCAACGTGGAAGCGCGCCTGGGGTTGTTTCGATCTGCACATGACGAGTTGGCCGCAGTTCAAGAAGTTGGGCCTTCACGAGCACTTCCCCTTCTACCCCGAGCGCGTGCGGGTCTTCGATGCCGCGCATGCCGGGAAGCTGGCGACCTGGGATTTTCAGTGGCATTATGCGATGGCGGCCAACTCGGGATTGTCGGTCGTATCGAAGACGTGCCTCGTTGAGAATATCGGTTTCGGTGCGACTTCGACCAACAACAAGGACGCCTCAGCCGGCGCACGCTATCGCATCCCGGTGCAGCCGATGCCGTTGCCGGTGAAGCATCCCAAGTTCCTTTGTGCCGATCTGCAATACGACCGGCTGCTGATCCGCGCCGTGCATCGCAGGAGCATCCGCTCGCACGCCCGGGCGTTCGCGTCCCGATTGGTCCGTCGGTTATTTCCCTCGTTGAGAACATGACGCACAAGATTGCCGTGGTTTTCGGCACCCGCCCCGAGGCGATCAAGCTCGCGCCGATTGTGCTTGGTCTGCGGGATCATTCTCGCTTGGAATGTCGTGTTTGTGTTACGGCACAGCACCGTCAGATGCTGGACCAGGTCTTGACCGTCTTCGGGATCGTGCCCGACGTGGATCTCGACCTGATGCGGCCGAATCAGAACCTGGCCGAGCTTACGGGCAGGGCCATCCAGGAACTGTATGCCGCGTTTCTTCGGGAGAAACCCGACCTGGTGCTCGTGCAAGGCGACACGACGACCGTGTTTTGCGCGTCGCTGGCGGCCTTTTACGCGCGCATTCCCGTGGGGCACGTGGAGGCCGGATTGCGCACGGGAAACCTCCAGTCGCCGTGGCCGGAGGAAGCAAACCGCGTGCTGACTTCGCGGCTGGCTGCGCTTCATTTCGCGCCGACCGTGCAGGCACGGGACAATCTGCTGAAGGAAGGCGTGCCCGCCGCTGCGGTAGCCGTCACTGGCAACACCGTCATCGACGCCTTGCTCCACACGCTGGCGGTGATCGAGCCGCCGCCGCCCGCGGTCCTGCGGGAATTGGGCGACTGCGCCGGGCTGGACGCGCGGGCCAGAGTCGTGCTGATCACGGGGCACCGTCGGGAGAGTTTCGGTGCGGGATTCGCGCGGATCTGCCAGTCCATCCGCACGCTCGCGCACCGCTTCCCGGACGTCCACTTCGTGTATCCGGTGCATCTCAACCCCAACGTCCGCGAACCGGTCGAACGGATTCTCAAGGCCGACGGGCAGCCCAACGTCCACTTGATCGAGCCGCTGTCCTATGCGGCCTTCGTGTGCCTGATGAACCGCGCCCACGTCATCCTGACCGACTCCGGCGGCATTCAAGAGGAGGCCCCCAGCCTCGGCAAGCCGGTGCTGGTGATGCGCGATACGACCGAACGGCCCGAGGCGATCGCCGCCGGTTCGGCCATCCTGGTAGGCACGGCGGAAGACCGCATCGTCGGCGAGGTGTCGCGGTTGCTCATAGACGCGAATGCCTACGAGGCCATGTCGCACGTGAAGAATCCCTACGGCGACGGCCAAGCGGCCCGCCGCATCATCGAGGTCTGCGAGTCCTTTCTCGCCGGCGGCAGCGGAGGGGAAGCGACGCCGATCTGACCATGAAGCACGTCCGCATTATGGGTTGGTACGCCAGTGATTAGGGCTTTGCCCGCACTTGATCCGCGAGTTCCCGCCTGGGACGAAAATGGCCTGCTGTTCCGCGCGTGCCCTTTTTGCGCGCACGACGGCGAGAGCGTATTCCGCAGGCCCGACGAATTGCTCGTCAATCGTTGCGACTATTGCGGCGCCTACTACGTGTCCCCGGCGCCGTCGGCTGCCGTCCTTGAGGACTTCTATTCGCGTTACTACTCTAGTCATTGCACGGTCGAAGGCTCCCTGTCGCAAGGCGCCGCCAGCGGCGATCCGTGCAACGATGTTCGCGTGCGGGAGATCGTTTCGAACCTCGGCGGCCGCGACCTCCAGGTGTGTTCGGTGCTCGACGTGGGATGCGGCACGGGAGAGATGTTGAACCGCTTCCGGCAGCTCGGGGCCCGCGTGGCGGGAGTCGATCTCGATCCCGACGCCGTCCGTTGCGCGAACGAGAAGTTGGGGCTGGAGTGCGTCCGGTACGGGACGCTCCACGACTGCCCGGATTGCGTCGACGTAGTCCTGATGATGGACTTCATCGAACATCCCGTTTCGCCCCTCGATGAGTTGAAAGCCGCCGTGCGGCTGCTGAACCCCGGTGGGCTGTTGGTGTTGTGGACTCCCAGCGCTGCATTTGCCGCCGACGAGGAGCATCCCGTATGCTTCCGCGTGGACCTGGAGCACATGCAGTACCTGACGGCCAAGACCTGCATGTTTCTGGGTACGGCACTGGGACTGGAAGTCGTCCACCTCGAAACCGTCGGATTCCCCGTGCTGGCCGGGCACGTGGAGAAGATCCCGCGGACGGGAAGCGGCGGCCTGCGTGCCGTCTTCCGCGGCCTCAAGGGCGCGCTCCGAAAAATCGGCGGGCAGCCCGGACGCCGACTGATGCAGGCGGCCAGAGTGATCGTCGGAACGCCGAAGCCGCCGGATTTGCGGGACGGCCGATACCACCTTTTCTGCATTCTTCGCGCAGCACACAACCCAGTATCCTGAACTGCCAGGCGGCCGGCAAAACCTCAACCGTTTCCCTTCCGTAGATGAACATCGGCATCATCACTCAGTGGTTCGCCAGCGGCGCCGGTCACGTGGCCAAGAGCTATCGGCACGCCTTGGAAAAGGACCACCGCGTGTTCATTTACGCGCGCGGCGGCAAGACGATGAGGAACGATCCGCAGTGGGACGATCCGGACGTAACGTGGGCTCCCGCACATCCCTGCTCGACCGGCCTGCACCGGCGGCACTTCGCCGCCTGGGTGAAACGCCACGCCATCGACGCCGTTCTCTTCAACGAGCAGCGGCACTGGGCGGGCGTAATCCTGGCCAAGCGGCTCGGCCTACTGACGGGAGCGTACGTCGATTACTACACCCAAGGCACGGTGCCGTTCTTCGGACTGTACGATTATCTGATCTGCAACACGCGGCGCCACTACAGCGTCTTCCAACACCATCCGCAGTGCTGCTACGTTCCGTGGGGGACGCAACTCGACGTCTACAAGCCGGCCGAACGGCGCGCGGAACGGCCCACGACTTTCCTGATCAGCGCCGGCTGGGACGGCAAGTTCGCGTGCGGGAGTCCGTGGATGGACCGCCGCGGCGCGGGAACGGCCCTCCGCGTATTCCCTCGGGTCTGCGGGGACTGCCGCTTGCTTGTGCTCAGCCAGGTCGCCTTGGCGGAGTGCCCGACCGATTGGCAGGATGCGGTCGCGGCGGACCGCCGCATCGATTTCCGCTACGGCACGTTCGACCCCGTGCCGTATGCGGACGGCGACGTGTACGTGTATCCGTCCCGGCTCGACGGCATCGGCCTGACGTTGCCCGAGGCACTGAGTTCCGGCCTGCCCGCAATCACCACCGACTGCGCGCCGATGAACGAATTCGTCCGCAACGGGGAGAACGGCCTGCTGGTGCGGGTGAGCGCCTACTGCGGCCGGCCCGACGGGTACTACTGGGCCGAGAGCATCTGCGACGACGACGCGCTGGCCGCTGCCATGCAGCATTATCTCGATCGTCCCGAGTCGCTGCCGTCGCACGGCGCGGCCGCGCGGACGATCGCCGAGCGGGATCTCTCGTGGGACAAGAATGCGGCTGGCCTCGCCGGTTGGATCGCGCGGCAAGAGAGACTCGCGGGCGGATTGCCGGGCGCATGGAGCGCGATGGCCGGCCGCGCCGCCGAGTACGACCGGCACAACAGCCCCACGCCGCTGGAGAGAATTCTGGTAGGGGGCAAGGCCATGCTTCGTCATTGGATTTCCACATGCAAGGCATCGTGACGCTAGTCCGCCCGAACGGACTGATCGGAAGGTCGCGGCCGAGGAGTCGCCCCCGGTGAGCAAGCGGATCTTGTTCCTACATCACTGTGGGGCCCGCGGCGGCGCCGGAATCATGTTGGCCAACATCATCCGCGCGCTCGATCCGCAGAAGTACCAGTCGCTCGTCGTATCGCCGCCGGGCGACGCTTTGCGCGATTTCGAACTGGCCGGAGCCGAGGTCCGCGTGGCGCCGCGGCCGGTCCACATATTCCGTCACGCGTCCGGGCTCTCGTGGCCGGCGTGGTCGCCGCGGTTCTTAACAGGCGCGATCCTGCAACAACGCGACATCGGGTTTTGGGAACGGTACTTCCGCGAGAGCGGCGCCGACATCGTTCACCTGAACTCCCTCGTGCTGGCGCCCGTGGCCGTTGCCGCCCGCCGCGCGGGCATCCCGGCGGTGTGCCTGTTCCAAGAGACGATGGTGCGTGGGACGTTCGGTTTGCGGACCGCCTGGTTGCGGCACTTGCTGTCGACGCAGATGGCCGCCGTCGTCTTCATCTCCGAGTACGACCGGCGGCAGGCCCGCTGTTGCGCGTCGATCACCGAGGTTATCCCGAACTGGGTCGACCTCGGCGCATTCGACCGATCGCTGCCGCGGGCAGACGCGCGCGAACGGCTGGGCCTGCCGGGCAACGCGGAGGTCGTTCTCTTCCTTGGCGGCGTTTCGCAGGTCAAAGGCACGCTCGTCCTGCTGCAAGCCGCGGACATCTTGCGCAAACGACCGGAGTTGCTGGTGCTGATCGGAGGATACTGCGGATCCGTCGGCCAGGAGAACGCGCCTGCGCCGCTGTGGGTGCGGCTCCGCAGGCTGCTGCGGATGCGTTGTGCCGAACGCATTGCAGAGTTCCATTCGGGAATGGTACATCGGGAGCGGGTGCGTTTTGTGGGCATGCTTGACGACGTTGTGCCGTACTACGCCGCGGCCGATGTCGTGGTCTTTCCCGCCATGTATCCGCACCAGGCCCGCCCGGTCCTGGAAGCCGGCGCGATGGCCAGGCCCGTCGTCGTCTCCGATTTCGAGTGTACGCGGGAATTCGTCGTTCCCGGCCGCAACGGCTTGGTATTTCCGGCCGGCCGGGCGGATGCATTGGCGGGCGCGATCGGCGAAATCTTGGACGATCCGCAACTCGCTCGGCGGCTCGGCGAAGAGAACTACCGCATTACCTGCGAACACCACGATGGCCGCCGCAATGCGGCCAGCTTCGCCGCCATTTACGACCGGGTCGCCGCAATGGGCGATCGGGCGGGTGCGGCAGACCAAACGGTCGGCGCCGAATTGCATGTGTAAGGCGGAACCAGCATCGCTGCGGACGGATCGCGACCAGGCGTCGCAGTGGCTCGGGCGGCTGTATCGCCGCTTGCGCCACCTGGCTGGCATGCCCGGCGATTGGTTCTGTTGCGCCTGCCAAGGAATTGCCTGGCGCGCCGACTGGCACCTGCACGGCTGGGTCCGCTTTCGCCGCTCGCGCGGGGCGCGGATCGTGATTGGGAAACGCTTCGAGACCAACAGCACCAGCCGGCACAACGCCATCGGAGTTTTTCAGCCTGTGATGCTGACCGCGCTCGGCCGCGGGACCGAGATACGGATCGGCGACGACGTGGGCATCAGCGGTTGCAGCCTCACGGCCGTCCAGCGAATCACGATCGGCGACCGCGTGCTGATCGGCTCCGGCGCCTTGATTACGGACAACGACGGCCATCCGCTCGATCCGGCCGGCCGACGTTACAGCGGCGAGACGGCCAGCGCGCCGATCCAGATCGACGACGATGTCTTCATCGGAGCGCGGGCCATTATTCTCAAGGGAGTCCACGTGCATCGCGGGGCGGTCGTCGGGGCGGCAGCCGTGGTGACGCACGACGTGCCCGAGTATGCCGTCGTGGCCGGCAATCCGGCAAGAGTCGTCGGCGATTGCCGGCGGACAGGCGGCGACGGACCGAAGTAGCATGACCGGTTCCCCAGACATTATCATCGTAGGCGAAGTTTACTTTCCGGAGCGTACGGCGTCGGCCTTCAGCCTGTTGGGTAAGGCCAAGGCGCTGCGCGAGGCCGGATTCAGCGTGCTGTTTGCCGGTATGGAGAAGGATCCGCGGCCAGAAGACCGGCAGAGCGACGGCACCTACGCCTATCACGGTTTCCCTTACGTTTCGGAGCGCGGTTTCGGCGACGGCCGCATCGCCCGCCTGAAGCGCGGCCTCTTCACGCACGTCACGGGCGGCACGACGATCCAACGCCTGCACGAGATCGATACGCGTTCGACGCAAGCGATCCTGACGTACCAGTGCAGTTCCGTGCTGCTGTGGCGATTGCGGCGGTTTTGCCGCAAGCGGCGGATCGCCTTGATTGCCTACCGGACTGAGTGGTTCGACGCGAAACACATGCCGTGGGGACGCTGCGGCGTCGCCTACTGGGACGCGGAGCTATGCACGCGGCGGATACTGCCGAAGATCGGCCACGTGACTTGCATCAGTTCCTACCTGCACCGCTACTACCAATCGCGCGGTTGCCACGCGATGTGGGTGCCGACGCTGATCGACCTGGATGCGTGCAACGCGGCCTCTCCCGCCGGTCCCACCGCCAGTCATCAGCCCGCCGACGAACTGCGGTTGGTCTTCAGCGGCTCGCCCCCGCGCGAGCAGTGGGACGTAATCTTTGCCGGCTTGAAGCAGATGCGGCAAGCCGGCCGCAATGTCCGCTTGGACGTCTACGGCAGTTCTCGGGAGTCGTTCCTTTCGGCGATTGGTGCGGGCCGCAAGTTGGCCGAGGAATTCGGGGACGCGCTCGTCGTGCATGGGCGCGTGTCGCGCGAGGAGTACCTCCGCGGCGTCCTGCAAGCCGATTTCATCGTAATGCTGCGGGAAATCGCCCGCTGGTCCCAGGCGTGTCTTCCCACAAAGCTCCCCGAACTCATGGCGATGGGGATGCCGATCATCACGAACGCCCACAGTGATCTGGGCGAGTTCATCCGCGACGGCGTCGAGGGACTGATCGTCGAGCAGCCGGCCGTGCCGGAGTTCGTCGCGACCTTGACGCGGGCCATGCGGATGCGCCGCGAAGATATCGTCCGCTTGGGAGAGAACTCGCGGCAGCGGGCCGAGGAGCGTTTCAACTACCGCCGCTACGCCGGTCCGCTGGGGCAGTTCTTCCGCGAGGCCATTGCGGCGGTGCCGTCTCGGGGCGACAGTCGTGCGGACACATTGCGTGCGCGGGAGGGACAGCCGTCGTGACTTCGGCCGTGACCGCGCGGCGGCTGTTGCTCGTGGGGCTCGTCGCTGCCACATTCCGCCTGCTCTTCATCATTTGGGGAGCGACGGGTTGGTACGTGGTCGAGCAAGATGTGTTGAGTCGGACGTACTTCCGCCAAGGGTACGCCCTCTGCGCAGGATACGGCTACGTGCGCGAGGAAATGAAGTGGGAGACCTTGATCGAGGTGGAGCGGCAGGTTCTCGACGGCCAGCGGGTCACGCCCGCCAACGCGACGTCGAGCGAGTCGGCCCATTTCATTCCGGACATGCAGCATCCGCCCGGCATGGCAATTCTGGTTGCCGCCGTGCATGCTGCGACGGGTGCGCGGGCCGATCTCGTCGTGGAAGTGTTGGGCGGGCTGCTGGATTCCCTGGCCGCTTGCCTCTTGTATTGGCTCGTGGCGACGTTCTTCAGCCCGCGCGTGGGATTCGTGGCCGGCCTGGTGTACGCGCTATACCCGCCGTTGGTTTATATCTCGACGCTGAGCCGGTCGCCCGACGGCTTCCTGCCGGTGTTCGTTCTGGGGTGCCTGAGTTGCGTGCTGCTGGCGACGCGGGCTGCGGAGTGGCGTCGCATGGCGTGGTGCGTCGCCGGCGGCGCCGTGCTGGGACTCGGCTCCTACTTCCGCCCCGACTACCTGCTGCTGCCCGTGGCCCTGGGCTTCGCCTTGTGGGTGTATACGCGCCGCTTTCGCCAATCGTTGGCCGCCGGACTCGTACTGCAGGCGACGGCGTTGCTCGTCCTTCTGCCGTGGGCCGTTCGGAACCATCATTACTGCGGACGCTGGGTATTTACGTCGACGTGCGTCGGCTGGGCGTTGGTCAACGGGCTGGCCGAGAACGCCAATCCCTGGGGGTTCGGCGGCTTGGATGAGGACCGCTACAAGGAAGCCGAAGCGGCCGGCATCGATTCCCCCGGTTCCGCCGAGGGCGACGAGTTCTTTCGCCACAAGTTCTGGGAGGCAGTCAAAGACAATCCCACGGGGTACTTCGCGGCCGTGATGAAGCGGGTGCCGATGGCGATCCTCGCGCCGCAGTCGTTCGGCTTCGACAACCCGTGCAAGACCCGCCGCTTCAGCGAGTCGCGGGCCGAAGGACAAGACCGCTTCGGCGTGGTGCTGAGCGATCCGTGGTACGTGTTCCGGGCCTATTGGGACTGGCTGCTGATGGGTGGCGTCGCCTTCGTCGCGCTGCTGTGCAGTCTGTATATGGTCGTCCGGGAGCGGCGCCGCTTCGGGTTGATGCTCCTCCTGTTCGCGCCGCATCTCTACGCCGTCGGTAGTCACTTGCCCATCTACTTCGAATCGCGCTACGTGCTGCCGAGCATATTTTGCCTGTTGGTGGGGCTGGCGTACGTGATCGCCAGGGGTTGGCGCGACCTGCCCGCAGAACCCGGAAGACCGCTGGAGGCGGCGGCATGCGCAACGTAGGGCAAAGCCATGACTAGCGCCGATCCACACCGCCCGCTGATTTCCTTGGTCGTACCGTGTTACAACGAGAGCGCGGCGTTTCCGCACTTGCAGGCGGCGCTGGCCGGGCTGGCCGACACCTTGGGCCAGACCAACCGCGTCGAAATCATCCTCGTCGACGACGGCAGCCAGGACGCGACGTGGGAACATATCCGCACTTTCGCCGAGCGGGACGGCCGCGTCCGCGGCATCATGCTCTCGCGGAACTTCGGGCATCAAATAGCCTTGACGTGCGGCTACGATCTGGCGCAAGGCGATGCGGTCGTATGCATGGACGCCGACCTGCAAGACCCGCCCGAAGTCGTGCTCGAAATGGTCGACAAGTGGAAGCAGGGTTACGATCTGGTCCACGCGATCAGGATACGGCGAGAAGGGGAGACGCGTTTCAAGCTCTGGACGGCCGCCCTCTTCTACCGCCTGATCCGTTTCCTGGGGGCGGCCCACGTGCGGGCCGACAGCGGCGATTTCCGCCTCATGAGCCGGCGGGCCCTGGAGGCCTTCCGGCAGATGCGCGAGTATCACCGCTTCGTGCGGGGCATGGTCGGTTGGGTCGGTTTCCGCTCCACCGAGGTCCACTACCACCGCAAGTCGCGCGTGGCGGGCGAAACCAAGTATCCGTTCAAGAAGATGCTTCGTTTCGCCACCGACGCCATCGTGTCCTTCTCGATCGCGCCCCTGCGGATTTCCTTCGTGGCCGCCGCCCTGCTTTCCTTGGTCATTCTCAGCTACCTGGTCGGCTCGACGGTCTACCACCTGATCATCGGAACGGAGGTCGTGCGAGGCTGGCCCAGCCTGATCGTGTCGATTGTCGCGCTGGGCGCGATGAACCTGGTCTGCATCGGCATCCTGGGCGAGTACGTGGGGCGGATCTATGAACAGGTGAAACAGCGGCCGCTGTACTTCGTGCAGGACAAGACCGAACAAGATACTCCTTCGTCGAATGCGGATAACAAAGAAACGCCGGCCGCCGGCTAGACGTATGCAGGACGACTCCATGCGGCCGTCTGAGGTTCACGATCGCGAAGAGGCCTTCCACGACGACTGGGCGCGGGCCACGGATCTCGAGCAAGTCGCCGTACGCGAGGCATTCGAGGCGCCGACCGCCGCGGAAAACCGCTTCATCTTGCGGAAGATGGGCGACCTGCGCGGCAAACGCATCCTCGACGTCGGCTCGGGTCTGGGCGAATCGTCCGTGTATTTCGCGCTTCGTGGCGCCCAGGTGACGGCTACCGACATCTCGCCCGGCATGATCGAACTGACGCATCGGCTGGCGGCCCACCACGGAGTGCGCGTCGAAGGAATCGTCAGCGCCGCGGAAAGCCTCGCGGTGCCCGCCGATTACTACGATTTCGTGTATGCGGCCAACCTCATCCATCACCTTACCGACCGCGAAGCGTTCTTCGGCCAAGTGGTTCGCGCGCTGCGGCCGGGCGGGCGTTTTTTCTCCTGGGATCCCTTGGCCTACAATCCGGTCATCAACGTCTATCGGGGCATGGCGACCGAAGTCCGTTCCGCGGACGAGCGGCCGCTGTCGTTCCGGGACGTGGCCCTGGCGAAGCGCTACTTCCGCGGCGTCGGCCATCGCGAGTTCTGGATCGCATCGTTGGCGCTCTTCCTGAAATACTACCTCCTCGACCGCGTCCATCCGAACGAGGACCGCTACTGGAAGCGCATCCTGCGGCAGAAGCCGGCGGAGTTGTGGTGGTGGCTGCCCTTGCGGCTGCTCGACAACGCAATCCTCACGCGCCTGCCGCTGGTCCGCCGCCTGGCGTGGAATATGGTGATGTTCGGGGAAAAGTGATTTGCCGGACGATAATACAACCGCAGTTCCTGCCGGCAGCCGCAGCGGCGATGTTCTGCAAGTGCTGCTGGCCGCGCCGCTGCCTCCGCCGGAGGACGGCGGCATGATCAACTGGAGCCGGATCGTCCGCCACGAGTTTGCCGCCGCGAAGGACGTGCAGTTGCAGTTCGTCGACACGGCCATGCGCTACCGAAAGATCTACGACCGCAGCCGCGTCAAGCGCCTCGTGGGCGGTGCGGCGCAGGCCCTGCGCGACACGGGCCGGGTGCGCCGCCAGCTCAGGGCCGGTCGGCCCGACGTGTTTCATCTCTGCACGTTCGCCGGCCTGGCGACGCTCAAGGACATTTTGATGCTGCGCGCGGCCCGGCGGCGCGGCGTTCCGGCGGTCGTTCACTACCACACGGGAAGGCTGCCGGACGTTGCCGCGAAGAAAGGACTGGAATGGCGGTTCTTGCTCCGCGCGATGCGGTTGGCCGCGGCCGTCGTGACGGTCGACACCGGCTCCGAGGCCGCCGTGCGGAGGGCCCTTCCCGGCCACCGCGTGGTGACTCTACCCAACATGGTGGAGATCGACGCGGTGGATGCCATTCGCCGCGAGGCAAGTGTTCAACCGGGCACGGCATCGCCAGGCGTGCATCTCGTGTACGTGGGCCACGTATTGCCCAGCAAGGGACTGCCGGAACTCATCGCGGCGGCCGCCCGGCTTCAGCAGCGCGGCGTGATCTTGGATATCGTGGGGCCGGCGGCAGCGGACTACCGCGCGCAGTTGCTCGGTTGTGCCGCGCAGTGCGGCCCGACGGATTGGCTGCGATTCCACGGCGGCGTGGACCACGCGACGGCGATCCGCCGGATTCTGGCGGCCGACGTGTTGGTGTTGCCGAGCCACTCCGAAGGCGCGCCCTTGGTCGTGCTGGAGGCGATGGCGTGCGGTAAGCCGATTGTGAGTTGCCCCGTCGGATCGGTGCCGGCCATGTTGGACATCGGCGGGCCGCAGGAATGCGGTGTCTGCGTGCCGTGCCGCGACGTCGACGCCTTGACCGAGGCGTTAGACAAGTTGGGGGGCGATCCAGAAAGGCGCAAAACGTGGGGGGCGGTCGCCCGCCGCCGCGTCGAGCAGCACTATGCCGCGCCGTTGGCCTGCGCCCGGCTGGCGGAGTTCTGGCGGTGCATTGTATGAATCTCTTTCGGCAGCCTCGAACGAATAGCACGGAAATGGCTCGCAGTCGAAGTGTGGTGCTACAACGGCCAAGCGGGATCTTTCCAAGGCGTCTTGTTCTTACAGTGGCGTGCGGGTTTCCGGATGGCCCCGGCGTAGTCACTGCAGCCTAAATTTGGGCGGAAATCACCGCAGATGTAAATGACAAGAAAGGCTTTCATCACCGGCATTAGCGGCCAGGACGGCAGCTACTTGTGCGAGCTGCTGCTGGCCAAGGGTTACGAGGTCCACGGCCTGATCCGCCGCTCCAGCAGTTTCAATACGGGACGGATCGATCCGTTCTACAAGGATCCGCATCTCAAAGATGTGCGGATGTTCCTGCACTATGGCGACCTGACCGACAGCTCGGCGCTCTCCCACTTGGTGAAGGAGATCAAGCCCGACGAGGTGTACAATCTGGCCGCCCAGTCTCACGTGCGCGTGAGTTTCGACATCCCGGTGTACACGGTGCAGGCCGGCGCAGTGGGGACACTGCACTTGCTGGAGGCCGTCCGCTCCGCGGGCAACGGCGCCAAGTTCTACCAAGCTTCCAGCAGCGAGATGTACGGCAAGGTGGCGGAAGTGCCACAAACTGAGCAGACGCCGTTTCATCCCCGCAGCCCGTACGCCTGCGCCAAAGTGTTCAGCTATTGGCAGACCGTGAACTACCGCGAAGCCTACGGCATGTTCGCCTGCAATGGGATTCTCTTCAATCACGAGTCGCCGCGCCGCGGCGAGACCTTTGTAACCCGCAAGATCACCCGGGCGGCTACACGCATCAAGGAGGGATTGCAGGAGAAGCTCTTCCTTGGGAACCTGGATGCGAAACGCGATTGGGGATTCGCCGGCGATTATGTTGAGGCCATGTGGCTGATGCTACAGCAAGACGACCCGGACGACTTCGTCATCGCGACGGGCGAGAGTAGATCGGTGCGCGAGTTTCTTGAAGAAGTCTTCGCCATGCTGGAGTTGGATTGGCGCAAGCACGTCGAAGTGGACCCGCGCTATTTCCGCCCGGCTGAGGTGGACTTGCTGCTGGGCGACGCTTCCAAGGCCGCGCGACAACTCGGCTGGAAGCCGAAAGTTACCTTCCGGCAACTCGTCCGGATGATGGTCGATCACGACTGGCGCGTCGCCCGGGAGGAGAAGGTGCTGGCCGACCACCGGTTGGTGGAAGGGACCAACCAACCATGATTGACCTTCGCAACAACCGCATCCTGGTGACCGGCGGGGCGGGCTTCCTGGGCAAGCACTTGCAAGCCGAGCTTCGCGCCCGCGGCGTGCCCGAGCAGAACATCCTGGTTCCCTTGATCCAGGACTTCGACCTGACGCGCGAAACCGACGTGGCGCGGATGTATCGGGAGATGAAACCCGACGTCGCTATTCACTTGGCTGCCTTGGTTGGCGGCATCGGCGCGAATCGCGAGAACCCGGGCCTGTTCTTCTACGCCAACATGGCGATGGGCCTGCACTTGATCGAACACGCCCGCCATGTCGGGCTGAAGAAGTTCGTGCAAGTCGGGACCATTTGTGCCTACCCCAAGTTCACGCCCGTGCCGTTTCGGGAAGAAGACCTCTGGAACGGCTACCCCGAAGAAACAAATGCCCCTTACGGCATCGCCAAGAAGGCACTGTTGGTGATGCTGCAAGCCTACCGGCAGCAATATGGTCTCAATGGCATATACTTGCTGCCCGTAAATCTGTACGGCCCGGGTGACAACTTCCATCCGAGCAGTTCGCACGTGATACCCGCTTTGATTCGCAAGTTTTGCGAGGCGAAGCAGCAAGGCAAGGAGCATGTGGTGGTTTGGGGCACGGGCCAGGCAAGTCGGGAGTTTCTCTACGTCGCGGACTGCGCCCGGGCCATCGCGCTGGCAACCGAGTTGTACGACGCGCCCGAGCCCGTCAATCTCGGGGCGGGTTTCGAGATCACCATTCGCGATCTGACCGAGAAGATCCGCTGCTTGGTCGGGTTTGAAGGCAAAGTAGTTTGGGATGACACAAAGCCGGATGGGCAGCCGCGGCGATGCCTGGACGTCAGCCGCGCCGCCGCGGCGTTCGGCTGGCGCGCGGCCACTCCGTTCGACGAGGGCTTGCGGCGGACGATCGCGTGGTGGGAACGTGCCGCACACGGAGATTCTCTAGTCACGACGGACGCCACACCCACCGGCGGCTTTATCGCAGGGAAGTCTGCGCAACTCCTATGACTTCCAGACGCTACTCTGCACTTCGAGGGAAAGCTCAATGTTGAGTATCATTACTCCGGTCTTGAATGGTGCGCGCTTTATTGGGCGCAATATACGATCCATCGAGCAACTCTCGATCGAATACCAACATATTGTTGTCGATGGCGGATCGACCGATGGAACTCAGGACGTCGTCGGCCGGAATAAACGCGTGGTGCTCGTGGAACAAAGAGGCGCCACTGGCATGTACGGCGCCATCAATCAAGGCATACGCAATTCCGAGGGCGACTATTGTGCCTACGTGAACTGTGACGATGCCGTCGTTCCTGAAGGTTATGAGGCTATGTATCGGACGATTAGCTCGAAGAGACTCGCTTATGTCTATTCGGACGCAATCATGTATTACGAAAAGGACCGGCGGGCCGTCTTGTGTTCCGGAGTGCCTTTCTCGCGTTTCTTCTTGAGGTTCGGCCTTCTCCCGTTCGTCCAATCGAGTGGCATGATTTCCAGAAAGGCGTTTGAGGATGTGGGAGGCTTTCGTGAGAAATACAAGCTTATCGGCGACCTCGATTTCTTTTCGCGCATTGCGAAGTGCCCTACTGCTTCTAGCCGCTATGTCCGCGGCGTATCATCTATCTTTCTGAAATATGGAGGCTCGCTGGGCGACCGAAACGCAGAGCTATATCTCAAGGAGATGGCAGATGCTGACGCGAAACGCAGCAGATGCGTTCCTCTCCTGTATTCCGCAATACACCGTTGTATCAATATGTACAACTATCGTCTGCCGAGATCAGCTAATGTCGCGCCGATCCTGCGGATGTTTCAGGAATCTCCAGAGGACAATCCTGCATCCCAATAATGCATCGGCACACGCATACGGACGCTTATTGCTGAACGTCCTCGGACGGGAAGGGGGAGTCTGCTGATCTCGCTCTTACGCACGTTGCGCTTCATCCTCAATCATCCGCTGAACAGGCGGCACAGAACCGCTGCGCTTCTGCGCTACCTGCGGTGGCAAATCGGCAGTCGGCTGGTTCCGGGGCCGGTCGTCGTCCCTTGGATCGACGGGTCGAGGCTCATCGTGCGGCCCGGGGAGACGGGACTGACGGGGAACGTCTATTGCGGGTTGCACGAATGCGCCGAGATGGCGTTCGTGCTGCACGTCGTGCGGCCGGAGGATGTGTTCGTCGATGTCGGGGCCAATGTCGGTTCCTACACCGTGCTGGCCTGCGCGGCGCGCGGTGCAAAGGGGTATTGCTTCGAGCCGGTGCCCGAGACCTACGAACGCTTGCTCGACAACCTTCGGCTGAACGGCTTGGCGGCCCGCGTTTCGGCTTTCAACATCGGAATTGCGGATGCGGAGGGCGAATTGGCGTTCACGTCCGGCGAGGACACCGCCAACCACGCGGTGGCCGACCAGGAAGCCTGTGCCAAGGCGGTCCGGGTCAGGGTGCGGGCGTTGGATGCGGTCCTGGAAGACGAACGCCCGTTCCTGATGAAGGTCGACGTGGAGGGTTTTGAGACGCGCGTCGTCGAGGGAGCACGCGCCGTCTTGAGCAATCCGTCGGTGGCGGCCGTCATCATGGAGTTGAACGGAAGCGGTTCACGTTACGGCTTCAGTGAGGACGCGATCCTCGACACCATGAGGAATTATGGGTTCTCAACTTACTCTTACGACCCGTTCTCGCGTACGCTTGCGTCGCTTCCAGGAAAGAGCCCGGGTTCCGGAAACACCCTCTTCATACGCGATGAGGAAGCGGTCAAGGAACGGATTGCCAAGGCCCCTAGGGTGACCATTGGAAGAGTACAGCTATGACGCTGCGGATGCCGCAATCGGGCGCGTGTGCCCACGGTACGGGGTAGTCCGGTGCGTGTCTTGGTGGTAACCAACATCGTCAGTCCACACCAACTGCCCGTTGCGAGATGCCTGTCGTCCTTGCTAAAGGCCGGTGATTTCCGCTTCGTGGCGACCGAACCGCCGATGGTCGAACGGGAACAACTGGGCTGGAATGCCGAAGAGACCGAGCCCTGGCTCCTCCGCGCCGGCGAGAACGAAGCGGACCGCGCGCAGTTCGCACGGTGGTGGGATGAGGCCGACGTGGTGATCTGCGGGGAACGGCGATTGGGCGGTTTTTCCGGTCGCCTCCGCGCGGGCAAGCTGACGTTCTATATGTCCGAACGCTGGTGGAAGCCGCCGCTGGGCATGGCGCGGTTGCTGCATCCGCGCTTTGCGTGGATGGCGGCCCGCTTCTGCCGGTTGGCGCGATCGCCGCACTTCCACTACCTGCCCATCGGCGGCTATGCGGCGAGCGACATGAAGCGGATCGCGTCGTTTCCAGGGCGGACCTGGAACTGGGGTTATTTTACGGTTGTACCCGACCCACTCCCGCCCTGTCGCGACCGCAGTGGGCCCCTGCGCATCCTGTGGGCGGGACGGATGCTTGCGTGGAAGCGGGTGGACACGTTGATTCGGGCGTTCGCCCTGCTGGTGCAGCAGGCCCCCGATGCGCGATTGACGCTGATCGGCGTGGGGCCTTGTCGAGACAAACTACAAAAGGTGGTCGCGGAACTCGGCATCGGCGGCAACGTCGCGTTTCACCCCGCCATGCCGATGGGCGAGGTCCGCCAGAAGATGCGTGACAGCGACGTGTACGTGCTCCCCAGCAACGGTTACGAGGGCTGGGCCGCCGTGCTCAACGAGGCATTGTCGGAAGGCTGCGCCGTCCTCGCCAGCGAAGCGGCAGGCGGAACCAAGGCCATGCTCCGCCACGGCGAGAACGGGCTGTTGTTCCAGCCGGGAGACCATCGGCAGTTGGGCGATTTGCTCGTCCGCCTCAACGGCGACGAGCCTTTGCGCCGCTCCTTGGCCGGGGCCGGCCAGCAAACCATCGTAACGAGTTGGTCGCCCGCCGTAGCAGCCGAACGCTTCCTGGCAGTCAGCGCAGCGCTGCTGGCGAAACAACCGGGGCCGGACTACAGCACGGGGCCGATGGCGAGGGTGTAGCGATCGTTCGAGGTTATCGCGTGTCGTCCATGTTCCTGCAAGGGCTAATCTCTTGAGACTCGCCATAGACGCCGTCGGAGTGAAATCGGGCGGTGGGGCGACGGTGCTGCTGCAAACGTTGCAGGCCGCCGTGGCGCTCGACGCCATCCGCGAGATAACGCTGTTGGCTTCGCCGACGGCGCTGCGGGAGTTCACCATTCCGCCGCATGCCAAATTGCGCATCCTCGATGTGGCAAGGGCCGAAAGCTCCGTCGGTCGCATTCGTTGGGCGTTTCGGGGACTGGAACGGCACGTGCACCGACTGAATTGCAATGCACTGCTGGGCTTCACGGGGATCGGCGTGGCGCAGCGGAATTGCGCCTCGGTGGTATTCATACAACAGTCTCTGCCGTATTCGCGCGAGTCGCTGCAGCGGTGTTCGTTGGGGTTGCGTTTGCGGATGGCCGTCATCCGTTGGATGACGAGACGCTCTGCATGCGCGTCCCACCACGTCCTGGTGCAGAGCGAGCCGATGCGCGAGACGATTGCGCGCGACTTCCAGATCTCCCGGAATGCGATTTCCGTGTTCATGCCCACGGCCCCCGTCTTGCCGCATCCCACGGCGGATTCGCCCAAGTTGACGGGAATGCAGTCCGCCGGTGGAAGAGGGGCTTTGTTGTACGTCGGCAATGATGTGCCGTATAAGAACCTGTCGATTGTGGCTCAAGGGCTGCAACGCATGCCGGAAGCAGATCGTCCAGATTGGTATGTGACGTTGTCGCCGGAGTCGCCGGTCTGCCGCGGGGGGGCGGCTATCGGCCTGGGAACGCTCAACGGAGGGGAACTCCACGAGGCGTATCGGCGGGCAACGCTGCTGGTCATGCCGTCGATGACGGAAACGGTGGGATTGCCGATGTTGGAGGCCATGCGCGTCGGGACTCCGGTGTTGGCGGCGGACCGGCCCTATGCCCACGCCGTGTGCGAAGACGCGGCGGCGTTCTTTTCTCCGCTCTCGCCCGATGATTTTGCCGACAAGACGGCGCGGTTACTGGCCGAGGCGGAGTGGCGCAGGGCCTTAGCGGTGTGCGGCCGTGCTCTGATCGAGCGGCGGGATGCACTCAATCCGTATTGCGCGATGATGGAAAAAGTGGTCGAAGTGGCCGAAGCAAGGGGGCGGTAATTGACGGCCGGTCGTCGATTGGACATTCTGGAAGACAGTGCCTTATCGAGCGTGCGTCATCGGCCATCGCTATGGGCGCGTTGCCTGGACGGGTTGCTCCTCGGCGCGGAATTAGGGGCCAGGCAGGTGTATTGGCGATGCCGCTGGCTGCGCGGATGGGTGCAGCGCTACAACAGCCGCCACCGGCGCCGTCCCCAAGTCGTGGACAGACGGGAGCTGCGGGAGCACCTCCGGCGGATCGGCGTGGTCGAGGGTGCGCTGGTGATGGTCCACACATCGGTTACCGGTTTCCGGTTTGCCGGGGAGGCGGAGGAATCAGGCCGGCCCGCCAGTTTCCTCGCGGCCGCCAAAGCCCTCGTGGACGATTTGCTGGACTTGGTGGGGCCGCGGGGCACACTGCTCATGCCTGCCCACGCGGTCTATCAGAGTACGGACGAGTACTACCTGCCGCGCGCGCGGCGGACGCCCGTGGTGTACGATCCCGCCCGGACGCCTTGCGGCGTGGGCTTGGCAAACGAGTTGTTCCGGCGGCGGCCGGGCGTGCAGCGGAGCCTGCACCCCTACAACACGCTCTCGGCGTGTGGGCCCTTGGCAGCGGAGTTGCTGCGGGATAACTTGAACGGCTCCAAACCGTTGGCGCACGGGGTCCATTCGGGATACTACCGCTTCTGTCAGCACGATGGTTTGGTGGTCAGCATCGGAGTTCCCTTGCGGCGATGCCTGACGTTGATCCACGTCGCCGAGGAAATCCGCGACCGGGACTGGCCCATCCCGGACTACTTCGAGGAACGGAGTTATTCGATCCGGATCGGCGGCGAGGAGAAATGCTGGATCGTGCGTCAACCGCGTCCCGAGTACGGGATGTTCAGTCTGAGTTTGCGCAAGGTAACCCGCGACTTGGCCGGCGCCGGCATTTTGCACGAAACCGCCGTGGGAGGCGTCCGCGTCGACTGGGCCAACGCGCGGGAGGTATTCGAGTTCATGATGGCTCGCAACGGGACGGCTCCGTATCCCTGTTACTGGACCTGGCTGGTGCCGAAGGACCACTGAACGAGCATGACACAGGCGGTCGGTCTTCGGGCGAAGTACTGTTGCCGCGGACGCGTCTTGTATATCGGCCAGCACAATGAGCTGTACGTGACGCGGCGTTACGCAGTGTACCGTTCGGCCGACGGCGGCCGCTCCTGGGCGCTCGACTGCCACGTTCCGGCCCCGCCGTGGAAGAAGCTCGCCATGCGATCGCGGTTGGCGGCGCGGTTGCTGCGGTACTACATCGCCGCGTTCGAGGTGTTGCCGGACGGCACACGGATCGCCGTGGCGCGGGACGGCATCTACCGCGCCGCTCACGGCGAGGTCCGTATGAGCCGCGTATTTCACGTGACGCGCGGATCGCGGCCCCTGAACTTGACGGCCGATGGCATGCGGGTGATGTTCGGCGAATACGGCACCTTCGGCGAGTATCCCGACCGGTTGAATCCGCACGAGATGTCCCTCTACGTTTCCGAGGACGGCGGCAAGAGCTTTGCCGTCGGCCACCACTTCGCCAGCGGCGACATCCGGCACGTCCATAACATCCTGGTAGATCCGCACTCGGACTGTTATTGGGTATTGGTGGGCGACTACCAGACGCAGCCCGGCATTGGCCGGCTTTCCAGGGACTTACGTACGCTCGATTGGTTGGGCCGCGGCCAGCAGGTGTTCCGCGCCGTGGGGGCAATCGTCGAGCCGGATTGCCTGATCTACGGCACCGACTCCAACATTGAACGCAACTATCTCGTCCGCCTCGACAAGCGGACGGGCGAGATCCGCACGCTCCGCGAAATGGACGGCACCTCGCTGTACGCCACGCGCTTTGGTCCGCTGCGGGTCGTCACCACCTGCACCGAACCGAATCCCATCAGCACCGTCGAGGAGTGTGCGCTGTACGCCAGCCTGGACGGCGAGGAATGGCAACGGTTCTTCGTTCACAAGAAGGACCGCTATCACCCCGCCTTGTTTCAGTTCGGCACGCTGGCGCTCCCCTACGGCTACGGCGACCGGCCGCAGGGCATGTTTAGCGGTCAGGCCGTGGCGGGCGCCGACGACCGCGTGTTCATTGTGGAGCCGGTCGATGTGGCTTTATGTACGCCTAACGGCTAACCTCAAGTATCGCGACAGCCCTTTGGTGCTTTCCCATGTTTGACAATCGAGTGCTCCTCGTAACCGGCGGCACCGGTTCCTTCGGCAACGCCGTGATCCGCCGTTTCCTGAAGACGCAAATCCGCGAGATCCGCGTCTTCAGCCGGGACGAGAAGAAGCAAGACGACATGCGACGGGACTACGCCTCGCGGACGCTGGCGTTCTACATCGGCGACGTGCGCAACCCGGACAGCCTCCGCGACGCGATGTCGGGCGTGGACTATGTGTTCCACGCCGCGGCCTTGAAGCAGGTGCCCTCCTGCGAGTTCTATCCGTTGGAGGCGTTGCGCACCAACTCCTTGGGCACGGAGAACGTGCTCGACGCGGCGGTGGCCGCGCGCGTGAAACGCGTCGTCCTGTTGAGCACCGACAAGGCCGTCTATCCGATCAACGCGATGGGCGTTTCCAAGGCCATGGCCGAGCGGCTCATGGTCGCCAAGTCGCGGGTGGCGTGGAACCTCGGCACGACGCTCTGCGGCACCCGTTACGGCAACGTGATGGCCTCGCGCGGGTCGGTGATTCCGCTGTTCATCAAGCAGATCAAGGAAGGTTCGCCGCTGACGATCACCGATCCCGGCATGACGCGGTTCATGATGTCGATCGACGACGCGGTCGACCTGGTGCTGTACGCCTTCCACCATTCGGCCCCCGGCGACATCTTCGTACAGAAGGCCCCCGCCGCGACGATCGAAGTTTTAGCGCTAGCCGTGAAGAAGGTATTCAAGGCCGACAATCCCTTGAAAATCATCGGCACGCGGCACGGCGAGAAACTCTATGAGACCCTCTTGACGCGCGAGGAAATGCAGAAGGCCGAGGACTGCGGCGGCTACTATCGCGTGCCGGCCGACAACCGCGACCTGAACTACGAAGCGTTCTTCTCCGAGGGCATCCCCGCGATCGCCCAGAAGGAAGATTACCACTCGCACAACACCCGCCGGTTGAACGTGGACGAAATGGCGGAGATGCTTCTCGGCCTGAAGTACGTGAAAGACGAATTGGAGGGCTGGCGCGCGTGAACGTCCTGGTAACCGGCGCCCGCGGATTCGTGGGCCGAAACCTCGTCCAGGCGCTGCGGCTGCGCCCGGATGTGGAACTGCTCGAGCACGACCTCGGTGTTCCCGAGCAGCAGTTTGCCGATGCGCTCGACCGGGCCGCCCTGATCTTTCACCTGGCGGGTGTGAACCGCCCACCGTCGGCCGAGGAGTACGAGGCGGGAAACGCCGGGTTCACGCAGGAGATATGCCATCGCCTGCAGGCCGCCGGTCGGACGCCCAAAATCGTCTTCGCCTCCTCCACGCAAGCCGCGTTGGACAATCCCTACGGCCGGAGCAAACGGCACGCCGAGGAATGGCTGCGGCAGTTCTCCGACGCGACGGGAGCGCAGGTGACGATCTTCCGCTGGACAAACCTGTTCGGCAAGTGGTGCCGGCCGAACTACAACTCCGTGACGGCCACCTTCTGCCACAACACGGCCCGCGGCCTGCCGATCCACGTTTCGGACCCCGGCGCAGAAATCGAACTGGCCTATATCGACGACGTCGTGGCCCGCCTGACCGCGGAACTCGTGGGGCAGGTTGCTAACCTGCCCGAACAACGGCAGGTTGGCAACCTGCCCCACGGCCAGCGGGTAACGATCGCCGGCGTGCAACCGACCTATCGCACTACGGTCGGCGCCCTGGCAGCGCTCGTGCAATCGTTCCGCAATTCGCGGACCGACCTGCGGTTGCCCGAACTGGCCGACCGCTTCACGCGCTGCCTCTACGCGACCTACTTGTCGTACTTGCCCGACGATCAGTTTGCCTATCCCTTGGACGTCAAGAGCGACGTCCGCGGCGAGTTGGCCGAGTTCCTCAAGTCGCCGCACAGCGGCCAGATCTTCGTCTCCCGCACGAAGCCGGGCGTCACGCGCGGCAACCACTTCCACCACACGAAGGTCGAGAAGTTCCTGGTGCTCGAAGGCGAGGCCGTGATTCGGTTCCGGCACGTCGAGTCGCAGGAGGTTCTCTCGTACTCGGTATCGGGCAGGGACTTCCGCGTGGTCGACATTCCGCCGGGCTACACGCACGCGATCGAGAACGTAGGCCCGCAGGAAATGGTAGTATTGTTCTGGGCAAGCGAAATCTTCGATCCTTCGGTTCCCGACACGTACGCCGCAAGGGTGCTGGATGAATAAGCTCAAGGTGATGACTGTGGTGGGCACGCGGCCGGAGATCATCCGCCTGTCGCGGGTGATGGCCGCGCTGGACCGCGAGTGCGAGCACGTTTTGGTCCACACCGGCCAGAACTACGACTACGAACTTAACGGCATCTTCTTCGCCGACCTGGAAATCCGCAAGCCGGACTACTTCCTCGAGGCCGCCGGCCCCAACGCCGCCGAGACGATCGGGCAGGTGATCGCGCGGGCCGACCGCGTGCTGGAAACGGTCGCTCCGCAGGCGTTCCTGATCCTCGGCGACACGAACAGTTGCCTGGCCGCCATCGCCGCCAAGCGCCGCAAGATTCCCATCTTCCACATGGAGGCCGGCAACCGCTGCTTCGACCAACGCGTGCCCGAGGAGATCAACCGCAAGATCGTCGACCACATCAGCGACATCAACCTGCCGTACAGCGACATTTCCCGGGACTACCTGCTGCGGGAAGGGCTCCCGCCGGACCGCGTCATCAAGACCGGCAGCCCGATGTACGAAGTGCTCGCCTACTACCGGCCGAAGATCGAGCGATCCGACATCATCGAGCGCCTGCGTTTGACCGCGGGCGACTACTACGTCGTCAGCGCGCACCGGGAAGAGAACATCGATTCGCCCGCCCAGTTCGCCAAGCTCGTCACCTTGCTCAACGGTCTGGCGGAGCACTACCGCAAGCGGGTGATCGTCTCGACCCATCCGCGCACGCGCAAACGGATCGACAAGGAAAGTATCTCCATCGATCCGCGCGTCGAACTGCTCAAGCCGCTGGGCTTCTGCGACTACGTGAAGCTCCAGACGCATGCGGCGGCCGTCATCTCCGACAGCGGCACGATCACCGAGGAATCGTCGATCCTGAACCTCCCCGCCTTGAACATCCGCGAGGCCCACGAGCGTCCCGAGGGGATGGAAGAGGCGGCCGTGATGATGACCGGCATGGAGTTCGACAACGTCGAACGCGGCCTGGCCGTGCTGGCCTCGCAGCGCCGCGGCCCCGATCGCACGCTGCGGATCGTCGGCGCTTACGACGTACCCAACGTATCGGAGAAGATCCTGCGGATCATCCTGAGCTACACGGACTACATCCACCGCACGGTATGGAAGCGGTAGTGGCCCCAGAAGTACGGCAGGCATCCGCATCGATGAAGATACTCGTTCTTACGAACTATTTCCCCCCGGAGATCGGCACTGGTCCGCATTTGCCGTACGAACTGGGAGAGTCGCTCGTGCAGGCAGGCCACGAAGTGACCGTAGTCACCGGGTTTCCGCGTTACAACGTGCCCACGATACCCGAACGATACCGCTGGAAACTGGTGTGCCGCGAGGAGATGGGCGGCATGCAGATCCTGCGCATCAACACTCCGAACTTTTACGGTAATACGCGCATCAGCCGCGGCCTGGTGCAACTGCTCTCGCCGCC